>OBIU01000003.1_pt1 | contig 270284 bp, 245 predicted proteins | sample 1519871 | NCBI WGS metagenome assembly OBIU01 (sample SAMN04209229, study PRJEB22552) | human gut metagenome | biome: gut; material: feces | host: Homo sapiens | place: USA: Oklahoma
ACAGATTACAACGCTCGCCTTTACGAGAAAATGAAAGCCGAGCAGGACAAATACCGGGACTGGCTACTGCATCAGGAGCCGTCCGAAATCCTCAACCACACCTACGAATACACGATGCGGGAGGACATCGTAATGTGTATGGAGGAGCTGGAGCTTGAGCCGGAAAAGGCAAGGGCTTTGCTTCGTTCCCCTTGTCCTCTGAGTGATGTGTATAAGGAGTTCCGGGACAGAGAAACCGAGCATATGGATACCATCCGGGACTCCATCGAAACGGAAGCGGATAAGAGCCTGCAACGGCAGGAGAAGAAACAGCAACGGGAAAGCAGGTGATTTTATGCCGTATATCCCACCGGAGGTGGTGGAACAGGCACGGCAAATCGACCTGTTGACCTATCTGCAAAGCTGTGAGCCGCAGGAGCTTGTACGCATTTCCGGCAACAACTATACTACCCGCACCCACGACAGCCTGAAGATTTCTAACGGCAAGTGGATGTGGTGGTCACAGCGCATCGGCGGCTACAATGCCCTTGACTATCTTGTGAAAGTCAAGGGCTGTTCTTTTGTAGAAGCGGTCGAAACACTGATGGGAAAGGCGGCGGTGATGCCGTCGGTGACGGTCAAGCCAAAGCAGAAAACGGAGCCGAAGATCTTGCTTCTGCCGGATAAAAGTGCTTCTACAGAAAGAATTACAGAGTATCTTTTCGGCAGGGGCATCGACTATGCCATCATCCAATACTGCATTGACAAGGGGCTGATCTTCGAGAGCCTGCCATACCACAACCTTGTGTGCGTTGGCTTTGATGAGAAGAATATCCCTCGCTATGCGTCCTACCGGGCGACCAATGATCGCCGAGTTTTAGGTGACTGCTCCGGTAGCGACAAGCACTATTCTTTTCGGATCGCAGACAGCGACAGCGGCACGGTGCATCTCTTTGAGTGTGCCATTGACCTGCTTTCCTATGCGTCGCTTGAAAAGATGGCGGGCAGAGATTGGCGGAAAGACAACCTTGTTTCCCTCGCCGGTGTGTATCTGCCCAAGGAGAGAATCGAGGACAGCACTACCCCTGCGGCTCTTGTGAAATTCCTTGATGAGAAGCCGCAGATTCAAAAAATCTTCCTGCACTTCGACAACGACAATGCCGGAAGGAAAGCCAGCCTTGCACTGAAAACCATATTGCCGAGCAAGTATGAAGTCATTGACAGCCCTCCGCCCTGCGGCAAGGACTACAATGACTTTCTTTGTTTCCAGCTCGGTATCCACCGCAATAAAACCAAAGAAAGGACGAATGAACGATGACTGAGTTTAGCATTTATCAGATCAACACAGATCGGGACGACAACCGTGTCTGCTTCTTGGGGCTGGATACCCTTGAACGATTCCAGCACTCCAAGGCGGTCGATCCCGCCCTCTATGACCGAGTTTATGACGGGAAACTCGATTGCAATTCCCTCGAAACCATCTATGAGAAGTTCAATATCGACCATCCCGCCGACTACAAAGGACGCTCTCTTTCTGTGTCGGATGTAGTCGAAATCAGGGAGAGCGACACCCTGAATCCCAGCTTCTACTTCGTGGACAGCATCGGGTTCAAGGCGATTTCTTTCGACAAAGCGCTCTGCAAGGAACCGGTAGAAGTAGGCAGCGGAAAGATTTCCGTTCTGCTTGTTGAGCCGAACAAGTATCCCAAGATGATTGAGATCGACGATACCTTGGAGGCGATGCAGACAGTGGTCGGCGGCGATATTGAGGAATATATGCCCTTTGAGGATGAGGTCGCCATCATCTGCAATGAAGAGGGCAAGGTCAATGGACTGACCCCGAATCGGGCGGTTTATGGAGAGCCACAAGCCGTTGAAATGACCTTTGCCGAGATGCGTAACCGCTTTTGTGAAGCGGAAAATGAGGGCAAAGAACACCTTTCCGGCTATATCGTTTTCACGCAGGACAGCTTTGACAAGCCATACGATGAGAGGTCAAGAACCTATGGCGTCAGCTCCAACAACAAGGCGTTTCAGGCTGGAATGGGTGGCTATTCCATTTTCGGGTCGTGCCTTGACGGAACTGACCCGTGCGTCAGACTGGACGGTTATATGTTTGGCGAGAACGCTTGGAAAATTGAAAAGTGCTATCTGAAAGAGGCTTCCCGTGAGATGCTCGACATTATCTGCGGGAAGTTTTTTGTTGCCTATGCTCCCTTTGATGCAGAGAGGTTCCAGTCCCTCCCGCCTGACCTTGCGGAGAAATACCGGGAGAAGTTCCAGTATCCCGAACGCTTTGCAAGGATCAATGATAAGATCGTAGCCGTACCGTTTAAGCCCGCAAAAGCGGACAGGGACCGGTAACTTTGGGGAGAACGGGGTTCCCCCAAGCGACCTGCATCATCTTAACGAGCAGTGCCTTTTTACTCCGTTTTTTCAAAACGCCGCAAAAAGTCCTCGTTAGGGGAACCCCTAATACCCCCTGCAAGAAAGGAAAAACCTATGCACGAATTACTTTTCTTTATAATCGGCTTGCTGCTGGGCGGCATCATCGCACTCCTTGCGATGTGCCTTGTGCAGATGATCCGCAGCAGCGACACACAAATAAGCAGAAGGGACGGTGATGACAAATGAAGCGGACGGTCAAAAAACAGTTTTGGCTCTCCCGTGACGAAGCGCAGGAGTTGCAGAAGAAAGCCAAGCGCACCTGCCTGTCCGAGGCGGCGCTGTTCCGCCTTTTGGTGCGCGGCTTTGAGCCGAAGGAAAAGCCGGACGACCGGTTCTACGATGTGATGCGGCAGCTCTCCGCCATCGGCAACAACCTGCACCAGCTCACGGTCAAGGCGAACGCCCTCGGCTTCCTCGATATGCAGAAGCTGAACGCCGAAGCGGAGCGCTGGCACAGCTTTCAGGCGGATGTGGAGCGGCAGTTCCTCCGTCCCGAAAAGAGCGACCTCAAATGGCAGTAAGCAGGCTCTGGCCGGTCACGGTTCGCCTTGCGGCCGTTCTCGACTACGCCGCTAACCCGGAGAAAACCACCAAAGCAAAATCCAAGTACAGCAACGCCGACTATCAGGCACTGCGGGATGTGGTCAACTATGTGAAGGACGGCAAAAAAACCGAGCAGGAGCTGTTCTGTCAGGGCATCAACTGTAACCCGTCAACCGCCCGTGAGCAGTTCGTCACCGTCAAGGAGCAGTTCGACAAGCCGGATGGCATTCAAGCCTACCACGGCTACCTCAGCTTCAAGGAAACCGACATCACGCCGGAGCTGGCGCAGCATATCGGGATGGAGTTTGCCAATTCCGTTTGGGGCAAACGGCATCAGGTGCTTGTCACGACCCACTTGAACACCGAGCATTTGCACTGCCACTTCGTCATCAACTCCGTGTCCTTTGTGGACGGCAAACGCTGCCGGGAAACCTCGTGGTTCAAGTTCTACAAGGAAGCCGACCGTATCTGCGAGAAGTACGGGATCAGCACCATCAAGGAGCCGGAGCGTTACCCCGACGCAAAGCACCTGACGATGAAGGACAAGGCCGGTATGCCTACAAGGTACAATCTCGCCCGTTCCGCACTTGACGAAGCCATAGCGATGAGCCACAACCTCAAGCAGCTTGAATACCGCCTGTCCGAGATGGGATATGCCTTCGGCTGCAACCCGAAGCGGAAATACTGGACGATCAAGGGCAAGGGCGACGAGCGCCCCATCCGGCTCTACCGCCTCGGCGATGAGTATACCAAGGATCGAATTACCCAGCGGCTCATTGAGAACCGGGACAGCATCGACTTCGTGCCGTTCCAGCCCAAGACCTGCCGACCGAAGCAATACCGGCTCACAACCCGGAGCGACAGAATTGGAAGGATGGGCGGTCTGTACGGGCTGTACCTCTACTACTGCTACCGGCTCGGCTATCTGCCGAAGTACAAGGCAGGACAACAGAACAACGCAAGAGTTCACTACCTTTTCAAAGAGGATTTGATGAAGATAGACGAACTCACCAAACAGGTCACGCTGCTCGGAAAGCACCACATCGGTACAGACGAGCAGCTTTTTTCATACAAGCGCTCGGTGGAGGAACAGATCAAGACCCTGACTGCCGACAGAACGCATCTCCGAAATGAAATACGAAAAGTGAACAGAACAGATGCAGAGCTGTCACAGGCAAGGGCGAGCATCTCGGCTCTCTCCGAGAAGCTGAAAGAACTCCGCAGGGAGGTCAAACTCTGCGAGGACATTGCCGTCCGCTCCAAGGTCATCGAGGAAAAGGTCGGCGCAGTCCGTGCAGAGGAAGAAAAATCAAAACGAAAGGAGAACCGCAACTATGAACAACGGCGGTGATGCGGCGGAACAGATCGTCAGGCTTTCGCTTGAAGGCTTTGAGGTCGCCGCAAAACTCACAGGCTCGGCGGCAAAAAATGTCGCCCTGCTGCTGGTGTCCGTGCTGAAGCAGGAACAGCAGACCAAAGGTAAGGCACGGCTCACCAATATGATCCGGTCGGGAAAGGAACTCAAGGTCTTTTCTCTGCCGCAGAAGGACATTCAGAAGTTTACCGAGCAGGCAAAACGCTACGGCGTACTGTATTGCCTGCTGCGGGACAAAAACACAAGGGTGGGCGATGCACCAGTGGATATTATCGCCCGTGCCGAGGACGCTTCCAAAATCCAGCGGATCTGCGACCGCTTTGAACTCGGCAAGATCGACAAGGCGGGGGTCGTTTCCCAAGCGGAAAAGGACAAGGCAGACCGGGACGCCGTGGCAAAGGAAGTGCCTACCAAGACAAGGGGCGAGATCATCGTGGAGCAGGCAATGGGCGACCCCGTACAGAAAGAAGGGCAAGCCCACCAAAACCCTACGGTCGCAAAGACGGAAAAAAGCCCTCCGTCCGAGCGAAGCTCAACGATTGGAGGTTCAAATGCTGACCGGGGTACAGCAAAGCAGGCAGACAAAAAGCCTTCCGTGCGGGAAAAGCTGGAACGCTACAAGGCTGCTGTAAAGGCTGATAAGGAAGCAGACCGCACCGAGCCTTCGATTGCCAAAGAAAGACCGAAAGCACCCGAACCGTCCCGACAGACGGTTCACCGTCAACCGGAAAGAACCAAAAAACCGAAAGAGAGGTAATCAACTGTGACCAACAATTTCAATCCCAAGAAGTCCGGCGCTGCGGAAAGACCGCAGCTTTCTCCGGAGGAATATGTCGCCAAGAAAAAGGCGGAGAAGGATGCCGTGTATCAGATGATCGACGATGCGGCGACCGAGATCGTCAATGCCCCTGAAAAGTTCCGGGGCTATCTGGACACACAGGCACGAATGGATCGCTACTCTGCCGCCAACGCTCTGCTCATTTATAAGCAGCAGCCGCAGGCGACTCAGCTCAAGGATTTTCGTGACTGGCAGGAGGACGGCGTGAAGGTCAACAAGGGTGCTAAGAGTCTGTCCATCCTCGAACCCGTGGAGTACACCAAGAACGATGGCTCTACCGGTATTGCCTACAATGTTAAGAAGGTGTTCGATGTGGCACAGACCAGCGGCAAGAAGCCTGCTGCACCCACCCTTGACCGTGACCCCCGAAAACTTGTGGCGATTATGCTTGATACGGCTCCCATTGATGTGAGCACCGTGGAGGAGCTGCCTTCTCCCAATATGGGAGCGTTCTATAAGAACGAGGATCAGACCCTTTATATCAAGCGGGACATTGGGGACAGCGTTGTACTCTGCCAGTGCGTGGCACAGGAGCTTGGACACGCTCAGCTTGCAATGAACTGCGAAGCATACAGCCGCAGAGATATGGGCTTCTCTGCCGTTTGCGTCGGTTATATGCTCTGCCGCAAGTTCGGAGTGGATGTGAAGAACTTCGCCATTGACCGCATCCCGGAAGAACTGGCGGGCAAGTCCCCCAAGGAAATTCGCGCGGAGCTTTCCAAGACCCGTTCTGCGATGAGCGAGATCGGCTCCCGTGTGTCGGAGGAAATCTACCGCCGCCGTGCAGAGAGAAGCAAGGAACAGGAAAGATGAGGTGCATCAGATGAAAGAGGAACGCTATCACGTCGCCTTGGACGATTACGAACACGGGATTATCATCCGCTCCCTGAACGACACCAAGACCGAGCTGAAAAACAGAGGCAAGACCACCGACGCAGTGGACGACCTCATCATCAAGTTCGGCTATGCCCCAAAGAAAAAGTTCAAGGTGGTTGAGAGAAAGGACTGCTCCTGCCGTGAATCAAGGTAACGACCGGCGGGCGGCGGTCATCCTCTCCCTTATCGGTATCATTCCCGTGGTATGGCTCGGACTTCTCATCGCTCCGTCCGTCAAGGGCGGGTTGCCGGAGATATTGACGAGCCTGATGAACGCGATGAACGACCCGTTCCATATCGAGCTTTGCGAGGACAGTGTAAAAGCTGTCCTCGTTTTGCTTCTCTGCTACGGAATGGGCGTCGGCATCTACTTCTCCACACGCAGGAACTACCGCAGGCGGGAGGAACACGGCTCGGCAAAATGGGGCAGCGCCAGTGCCGTGAACAAAAAGTACGCACAGCAGCCCAAGAGCGAAAACAAGCTGCTGACGCAGAATGTGGCAATCGGGCTGAACGCCAAGAAACACCGCCGAAACCTCAACACGCTGGTAATCGGCGGTTCGGGTGCCGGCAAGACGAGGTTTTTCTGCAAGCCGAATCTGATGCAGTGCTGCCGCAATTCCTATTTCGTGCTTGACCCCAAAGGGGAGATCGTTCGAGATGTGGGCGAGCTGCTGTCACAGAAAGAGTATGAAGTCCGGGTGCTTGACCTGATCTCTATGGAAAAGAGCCATTGCTACAATCCCTTCGTCTATCTGCAAAGCGACAACGACATCCAACGGCTTGTCACCAATCTGTTCAAGGCGACCACGCCGAAGGGCAGTCAATCCAATGATCCCTTTTGGGACACCTCGGCTTCCATGCTGCTGTCGGCGCTGGTTTACTACCTTCACTATGAAGCGCCGGAGGACGAGCAGAACTTTGCAATGGTCATGGAGATGCTCCGTGCCGGCGCAATCGAAAACGAGGAGGATTCCAGACCAACGCCGCTGGATTACCTGTTTGCCGACTTGGAGATGGACAGGCCCGACCATATTGCCTTGAAGTATTATCGCTCCTATCACGCAGGCTCGGCTAAGACACTCAAGAGTATTCAGATCACCCTTGCCGCAAGGCTTGAAAAGTTCAACTTGGAGAGTTTGGCGGCACTGACCTGTACCGACGAGCTTGACCTTGCTTCTATGGGCGAAAAGAAAGTGGCACTATTCGCTATTATCCCGGACAACGATTCGAGCTTCAATTTCTTGGTCAGCATCCTTTATACCCAGCTATTTCAGCAGCTTTTCTTTTCCGCTGACCATATTCACGGCGGCGCATTGCCGATTCCCGTTCACTTTCTGATGGATGAGTTTGCCAATGTCAGTCTGCCGGATGACTTTGACAAGATACTGTCCGTTATGCGCTCCCGTGGCGTGTCGGTCAGTATCATCTTGCAGAACTTGGCGCAGTTAAAAGCCCTGTTTGAAAAGCAATGGGAGTCCATCGTCGGCAACTGCGACGAGTTTCTGTATCTCGGCGGCAATGAGCAAAGTACCCACAAGTATGTGTCGGAGCTGCTGGGCAAATCGACCATCGACACCAACACCTACGGCAAAAGCTCAGGACGCAGCGGCAATTACAGCACCAACTACCAAATCAGCGGCAGAGAGCTTCTCACGCCCGACGAGGTGCGTATGCTGGACAACCAATACGCCATCCTTTTTATCCGTGGCGAGCGTCCGGTGCTTGATTTCAAGTACGACATCCTGAAGCATCCGAATGTGGCGTTGACCGCAGACGGGAAAGCCGGCGTTTATCAGCACGGTGCTGTCAGGAGCGACATTGCGACCATCGAGGTCACATACCTCGATCCCAAAACCCTGCCCGACACGGAAGTGCCGGAAACCGATTATGTGTTACTGTCCGATGAGGACTTTGACGAAAACCAATCTTCAAAATAACGGAGGAAACGAATATGAACATCTTCTTTAAGAAAGACACCGAAAAGCATACCAACAAGCTCCCTATGACCGGCAAGGTCAGAAAGGGCTTCCGCATCTACTGCACCGCCATTATGGGCGCTGCGCTCATTCTCGGCACCTCGGTCACGGCATTCGCTGCCGGCGACCCCATCACCGTCGTCAACAACCTGTCCAGCTTCATCTTCGGGCTGATTCGAGCCATCGGTCTTATCCTGCTGGGCTTCGGCGTGGTGCAGGTCGGCTTGTCCCTCAAGTCCCACGACCCGTCCCAGCGAGCCAACGGCTTTCTGACCCTTGCGGGCGGCGTCATCATCACCTTTGCCAAGGAGATCCTCGACCTGATCGTCGGCTGAGCAAACCCACCGAGGGGCGTTCCCGGACTTTCGGGGACGCCCCGATTCTATGAAAGGAGGTGCTTTTCGTGAGCGACAACTGGGTCGTACAGAACATTGAAAACGCATTGGAAACCTGGAATGAAAAATTAGCTGAGATCTGGCAGCTCATCACGACAACGCCGCAGGACTTCAAGGGCGGCGGGATTTGGAGCGTGATCGTCAATATCAACGGTGCGGTGCAGGCAATCGGGCTCGCCCTGCTTGTGCTGTTCTTCGTTGTGGGCGTAGTAAAGACCTGCGGCTCGTTTACGGAGGTCAAGAAGCCGGAACACGCCCTGAAGCTCTTTATCCGCTTTGCCATTGCCAAAGGAGCCATCACCTACGGTATGGAACTGATGCTCTCCCTGTTCAACATCGTGCAGGGGACGATCTCCACCATTATGAGTTCGGCAGGCTTTTCTTCGCCGCAGCAGACAACGCTGCCGGCTGAAATGATCACCACCATCGAGGACTGTGGCTTCTTTGAATCAATCCCACTATGGGCGGTGACGCTCATCGGTGGGCTGTTTATCACCGTGATGTCCTTCATCCTCATTATGACCGTGTACGGGCGCTTCTTTAAGCTGTATATGTATACGGCGCTTGCGCCTATACCGCTGTCCACCTTTGCCGGTGAGCCTTCGCAGAATGTGGGCAAGTCCTTCATCAAAAGCTACTGTGCTGTTTGCTTGGAGGGTGCGGTCATTGTGTTGTCCTGCATCATCTTCTCCCTGTTTGCGTCCTCGCCGCCCGTGGTCAATCCCGATGCGGCGGCGGTCACGCAGGTGTGGAGCTATGTGGGAGAGCTGCTCTTTAATATGCTCGTCCTCGTAGGCGCAGTCAAGATGAGCGACCGCATTATCCGTGAGATGTTGGGGCTGTAAGGAGTGTGCAATGAAAAGAAACACAAAAATATATTCACCATTCAAGGGATACACCCTTGAGGACTGCGATTGCAGATATTGTCTTTACTACGGCGGCAAACGCAGGCGGAGGGTTCTCTGCCTTGCCGATGTGTGCGTCTGCAAGAGCGAAATTGAGGAAGCACGCCGCCGGGAAAGGAAAAGACGATGAACCAAAACGAATTGCAAAACACCGTCCTGTGCGGCGATGCGCTGGAGGTGCTGAAAACACTTCCTGACGAGTGCGTACAGATGTGCGTCACCAGCCCTCCCTACTACGGGCTTCGTGACTACGGTGCCGAGGGACAGATCGGCTGTGAACAAACGCCGTTTGAATATATAGACCGCCTGACCGAAATCTTCCGTGAGGTGCGCCGTGTGCTGAAAAGCAACGGGACACTTTGGCTGAACATTGCCGACAGCTACGCCGGAAGCGGCAAGGGCGTTTGGAGCAAAAGCCTTGCCGAACGCCCCAAAAGCAAACAGACCTACCACAGCCTCAATACCGATGAGAACGCCGCACTCCCAAAGAAATGGGACGGCATTAAGGAAAAGGATATGATCGGCATCCCGTGGCAGCTTGCCTTTGCACTTCGTGCGGACGGCTGGTATCTGCGGAGTGATATTATCTGGCAGAAGCCTAACTGCCTGCCGGAGGCTGTGAAGGACAGGCCGACCAAATCCTATGAGCATATCTTCCTGCTCTCCCAATCACCCCATTACTACTACGATGCTGCGGCGATCTCCGAGCCGGTCGCACCGGTCACGGTGGAGCGCAACAAGCGGGCGGTCAGCGATAGGACGAAATACGCAAAGGGTGTCGGCGGCGCAAAGCCGCAGGCGCTCTTTCTGCCCCGTTCCCACAGCGATATGCCGACAAAGCGCAACAAGCGGGATGTGTGGAGCGTCAGCACCAATTCCCACAGGGGTTACGGACACTTCGCCATGTACCCCGAACGGCTGATCGAGCCGTGCATTTTGGCAGGCTCGCCGGAGCAGGGGCTTGTCCTTGACCCGTTCTTCGGCAGCGGCACGACGGGAGCCGTGTGCAAGCGTCTCTCCCGCCGCTATCTCGGCATCGAGCTGAACCCCGAATACTGCGAGACAGCAAAAACAAGAATCCAACAGACGAAGGAGGAACTGTATCTTGGAAGTAAAAATCAACCGTGAAATACGCAACTACACGGAAGCGATGTTCTTTGGACTGTCCCTCAGACAGTTCATTTTTTCTGTCCTTGCCTGCGGCGTTGCGGTGGGCGTGTATTTTCTGCTCAAGCCCCATTTCGGCACGGAAACGGTATCGTGGATGTGCATTTTAGCCGCCGCACCCTTTGCGGCGCTGGGTTTTATTAAGTACAACGGAATGACCGCAGAGAAGTTCGTGTGGTCGTGGATCAAATCGGAGTTTCTGATGCCGAAAAAGCTCGTATTCCGTTCCACCAACACCTATTTTGAGCTGATGAAGCCCAGTATGGAACTCAAGAAGAAGGAGGTATTGAAAGCCAATGATTAAAACACTGAATATCCTGCTCAAGCAGGACAAGGAACGCTTCGTCGTACCCAAGGGCGTACAGGATGTCATTCCCGTCAAAGCGATTTACGATGATGGCATCTTTCAGGTGGGCAGGGACAAGTTCACCAGATCCTTCAAGTTCACCGACATCAACTATGCCGTCGCCAGCCGTGAGGACAAGGAGGCGATGTTCCTCGAATACTCCGAGCTGCTCAATTCTCTTGACAGCGGGGCGACCACCAAGATCACCATCAACAACCGCCGTCTGAACCGGCTGGACTTTGAGAAGACCATCCTTATGCCCCTCAAGGGCGACGCCCTCGACGAGTACCGGGAGGAATACAACAAAATGCTCCTTGAGAGAGCGATGGGCGCAAACGCCTATACGCAGGAGAAGTATATCACCATCTCCGTGAACAAGAAGAATGTGGAGGAAGCAAGAAGCTATTTTGCCCGTGTGGGCGCAGACCTGATCGCCCACTTCGGCAGGCTTGGCAGCAAGTGCGTGGAGATGGAAACCGACGAACGCCTCCGCATTTTCCATGACTTCTACCGTGCGGGCGAGGAAACCAGCTTCCGCTTTGATATGAAGGAAACCCGCAAAAAGGGACACGACTTCAAGGACTTCATCTGCCCCGACTCGATGGAGTTTGAAAAGGACTATTTCAAGATCGGGGAACGCTACGGCAGGGTGCTGTTCCTGCGTGAGTATGCGTCGTATATCAAGGACGCTATGGTGGCGGAGCTGACCGACCTCAACCGCAACCTGATGCTGTCCATTGATGTAGTTCCCGTCCCCACCGACGAAGCCGTCCGGGAAGCGGAGAACCGTCTACTGGGCGTGGAAACCAATGTGACCAACTGGCAGCGCAGACAGAACTCCAACAACAACTTCTCCGCACAGGTTCCCTATGACCTTGAACAGCAGCGCAAGGAGATGAAGGAGTTTCTCGATGACCTGACCACCCGTGACCAGCGTATGATGTTCGCCGTCCTTACGATGGTACACACGGCGGACAGCAAGGAGCAGCTTGACAGCGACACCGAAGCCCTGCTGACCACCGCAAGAAAGCACCTTTGCCAGTTCGGTGTGCTGAAGTTCCAGCAGCTTGACGGGCTGAATACGGTGATGCCCTTCGGCACTCGGAAGATCGGCACCTTCCGCACCCTCACCACCGAGAGCCTTGCGGTGTTTATCCCATTCCGGGTGCAGGACATCTACCACGAAAACGGCATTTACTACGGGCAGAATGTCATTTCCAAGAATATGATCATTGCCGACCGCAGGCAGCTTCTCAACGGCAACGAGTTTATCCTCGGCGTGTCGGGCGGCGGCAAGTCCTTTGCCGCAAAGGGTGAGATCATCAATCAGATGCTCTCCGGCAATGCAGATATTATCATCATCGACCCCGAACGGGAGTATTCGCAGCTTGTAAAGGCAATGGGCGGCGAGATCATCAACATCTCCGCCACCTCTCCCACCCACATCAATGCGATGGATATGAACCGGGAGTACGGTGACGGTGCAAACCCCGTCATCCTGAAATCCGAGTTCATTATGTCCCTGTGTGAGCAGCTCATCGGCGGCAACAACCTTGGTGCAGTGCAGAAATCCATCATCGACCGTTGTACGGCAAGCGTCTACCGCACCTATCAGCAGAACGACTACAAGGGAGAGGTTCCCACCTTGCAGGACTTCCGGGCGGAGCTGCTCAAACAATCCGAGCCGGAGGCGCAGGAGATCGCCCTTGCCATCGAGCTGTTTACCAACGGCTCTTTGAACACCTTTGCCAAGCACACCAATGTGGATACCGACAACCGACTCATCTGCTACGACATCCTTGACCTCGGCAAGCAGCTTATGCCCATCGGGATGCTGGTGGTATTGGACTCCATCCTCAACCGCATTACACAGAACCGTGCAAAGGGCAAAAATACCTTCATCTTCATTGATGAAATCTATCTCCTGTTCCAGCATGAATACAGCGCCAACTTCCTATTCACGCTTTGGAAGCGAGTACGAAAGTACGGTGCTTATGCGTCCGGCATTACGCAGAATGTGGACGACCTCTTGCAGAGCCATACGGCGAGAACGATGCTGGCAAACTCCGAGTTCATCATTATGCTCAATCAGGCGTCCACCGACCGCATTGAGCTGGCAAAGCTCCTGAACATCTCGGACACCCAGCTTTCGTATATCACCAATGTGGACGCAGGACACGGACTCATCAAGGTCGGCTCCAGCCTTGTGCCGTTTGCCAACAAGTTCCCCAAAAACACAAAGCTCTACAAGCTGATGACCACCAAATTATCCGACATTGCGAATTGACAAAGCTGGCAACAAAGAAAGGAAATCCAATGAAAAAGACAATTTCAATTATTCTCATTGCGGTGTTTGCTGCCGTCCTCGGCTCAAGCACCTTTTATATTGTCCGGCACAACAAGGAGGCGGACAAGCAGGCGGAATTATATCACAACCTTGCCTCCGTGGTGGAGGCCGCAGCGCAGACGGATGCCGAAGCGGAACCCACCGAGCCGATTCCGTATTCCGAGGAGAAGACCATTCTGCCGGAGCTTGCCGAGCTGTTCGGGCAGAACGGCGACTTGGTGGGCTGGATCAGCATTGCGGATACCAACATCAACTATCCCGTGATGCAGTCTGTAAACGAGCCGAACTTCTACCTGAAGCACGGCTTTGACAAGGAATACTCCGAGTACGGCTGTCCCTATGTGCAGGAGGACTGCGATGTGCAAAAGCCCTCCGACAACCTTGCTATCTACGGGCATCACATGAAAAACGGCTCTATGTTCGCCCATCTCGACAAATTCAAGAGCGAGAGCTTTTGGAGCGAGCATAAGACCATTGCTTTTAACACGCTGACGGACAGGCAGGAGTATGAGATCGTTGCCGTGTTCCGCACGGTGGTCTACACCGACAGCCCCGATGCGTTCAAGTATTACCGCTTCGTGGATGCGGGAAATGCCAACGAGTTTGACAGCTTCATTGCCAAGTGCAAGGAGCTGTCCTTCTACGATACCGGTGTGACCGCCGCATACGGCGACAAACTCATTACCCTGTCCACCTGCGAGTACAGCCGCAACAACAGCCGCCTTGTGGTGGTGGCAAAGCGTATAGTAGAGGGCGGTGATGCGGATGCTGCCCAGACTTACGCCGAAGCATCGGCAGAGAGCCAACGCCCTGATTAAACGGCTGTGCGCCAATTATGAAGGCGGCAACTGCCTTGCGCTGGATGACGGCGAGCCTTGCGTCTGTGTGCAGAGCATTTCCTATTCGCTGCTCTGCAAGTATTTCCGCAATGCCGTTTTGCCGGCAGAGCCGATGCTGGAGGCTAATATTCTCGGCACACGCCTTGAAAGGTGCGTGTCCTGCGGTGCGCCTATCCTCAAGAAAGGCAACCGCAAGAAATACTGCGACAGGTGCGCCGTAAGAGCCTACAAAAAGCAGCAGGCGGAATACGCCCGCAGGAAACGGGCAGAGTCGAAAAATAGAGGCTGAGAAAGTCAGTCACAGCAAGGCTTTTCAGCTCCCGCACTTTGGGGGGCAAGGTGTTGATACCTTTGCCCCTCTTTTTCAATTCAGGGGCGTTTTGATGCGCCCCGGAAAGGAGGGAAAATGCCTAAAATCAAAACAAGAGATGTGGTGAAAGGCACGATCAAGAAGATAGACAAGGCGGCGATTGCTGCCGACCGGATGCGCTCCGCCTATGTGCAGACCAAGGAGAAGGCGGAACACGCCACCCATCCCGAAGAACACAGCGCAGAGGAATACGCCTCCGGCCGCATCGAGGGCGGCGTAGACCGCATGACCCACGAAGCGGCGCATCAGTTCGATAAGCAGGGACGCAAGGGGCTGGCTGAAACCAAGCGGAATGTATCCAAGGCAAAGGACAGCATCAGGCAGTTCAAAGAGAAACGGGCGGCAGAATCGTTGAAACGGCAGTCTGTCCGTGCTTCCGGCAATAAGACTATTAAGACGGTGGAGCAGACGGAAAAGACCGTCAAGCAATCCGCCCGTTCTGCCGGAAAGAAAACGGTCAAGACCGCAGGCAAAGGTACGGCGAAAGCGGCGCAGAAATCGGTCAAGACCACTAAGACCGCCATTAAAACCACCCGGCAGGCGGCAAAGACGGCACAGAAAACCGCACAGGCGACCGTGAAAGCCACACAGAAAGCGGCACAGGCCGCCAAAGCCGCAGCCAAGGCGACCGCCGCCGGTGTGAAGGCCGCTGTCAAAGCAACCGTTGCGGCGGTCAAGGCGATCATAGCGGCAGCAAAAGCATTGGTAGCGGCCATTGCCGCAGGCGGATGGGTCGCCGTTGTGGTTATCATTGTCATCTGCCTGATTGCGTTGATCTGCGGTTCTGTGTTTGGGATATTCTTCTCCGGTGAGGATTCCGGCACGGGACAGTCCATGCGGACAGCCGTGCAGGAGATCAACACGGAATACGACAACAGGCTGTTGGAGATACGAAACGGTACTTCCTATGATACACTTGAAATGTCGGGAAGCCGTGCCGTATGGAAGGAAGTCCTTGCGGTTTACTCGGTCAAGGTCAACACCGATCCCGACGAGCCGATGGAGGTCGCCACGGTGGACGATACCAAAAAGCAGCTTCTCAAGGATATATTTTGGGAGATGAACAGCATATCCTCCCGCACGGAAAGCCATTCGGAAACGGTCATCACCGAAACCGATGACGGCAACGGCAACATCGTGCAGACCGAAACCACCGAAACGAGAACGACACTGTATATAACCGTGTCGCATAAGCCGGTGGAGGAAATGGCTGACCAATACGGCTTCAATGAAGAACAGCGAGAATACCTTGCGGAGCTGCTGGAGGACAAGAACAACTCCCTTTGGGCGGCTGTCCTCTACGGCATCCATTACGGCGACGATCAGATCGTGACCGTTGCCTTGTCGCAGGTGGGCAATGTGGGCGGTGAGCCTTACTGGTCTTGGTACGGCTTCGGGAGCCGTGTGGAGTGGTGTGCCTGCTTCGTGAGCTGGTGCGCCAACGAGTGCGGCTATATTGAAACCGGCGTAATTCCGAAATTTGCAGGCTGCGTCAACGGCGTTCAATGGTTCAAAGACCGTGGACAGTGGATCGACGGCTCTGCTGAGCCTGTTTCCGGAATGATTATCTTCTTTGACTGGGACAACAAGGGCAGCTCCGGTCCGCAAGACGGGCAGTCCGACCATGTAGGCATTGTGCAGAAGGTTGAAAACGGCATCGTCTATACCGTGGAGGGTAACTCAGGCGATAGCTGCCGTGTCAATCAGTACAGCGTAGGGCATTATGAGGTGCTTGGGTACGGAGTGCCTCAGTATTAGCCTGCACGGTATTGCACGAAAAGAGGGAAATGGCTGCCTGCGAGGGCAGCCAATACATACCCTGATGTGAGGAAAATGCGACAATTCGTTAAAACCAACGTCCGTGTGGGCTTGCTTTTATTCGGATATTCGTATATAATGTATCGTGTTGAGTATTATCCATGCGGAGGTGCGGTATGAATGGGATCAAGGGCTATATCTCCATTCGGGAGGCGTCCTACCGTTGGGGCGTGTCAGAGCGGCGGGTCAACCAATATTGCGCCGAGGGGCGGATCCCCGGCGCGTCCCGGTTCGGGCGCTCATGGGCGATCCCGGAAAATGCGGAAAAGCCGTCCGACCCGCGCTTTCAGGAACAGCACCGCGATCCCAACAGGACAAGCACCTGACGGATACCCCTCTGCATTTTAGCATCCGCAAAAAGGAAGTGAACGCTATGACCTGCGATGAGAGCTTGTACCGCCAATATCTGAGCGGCGATGACGAAGGGCTTAATGCCCTGATGAAAAAATACGGTGACCCCCTGACCCTGTATATTGACGGCTATCTGCATGACGTTCACGAGGCGGAGGAGCTGATGCTCGACGTCTTTGCCTATCTGTTCACCAAAAAGCCGAAGATCCGGGACGGCGGCTTCAAGGCGTATCTCTATAAGGCCGCGCGGAATATGGCGCTGCGCCATAAGAGCAAGCGAAAGCCCCTGTTCAGCCTTGATGCGCTTGCAGACGAGCCGGACGGACGGCTGCTGGCGGAGGAGGTCATCCGGACGGAGGAGCGAAACCGCATCCTGCATTTCTGCATGGATGAAATGAACCCGGACTATCGGGAAGTCCTCTATCTCACCTATTTTGAGGATATGAGCTACGCGCAGGCGGCGGAGGTCACGGGAAAAACGGTAAAACAGATCACCAACATGGTGTATCGCGGAAAAGAGAGCCTGCGAAGGCTGCTGGAACGGGAGGGGATCACAAATGCGCAGTCATGAGGAACGGGTCGTGGAGACCAAGCGGCGCATTGCTGCAATGGAAAGGAAAAAACGGCTGCGGCGCAATACGGTCACTATGGCTTCCGCCGTGGCGGCGTGCCTTGTGCTGCTCATCGGCGCGTCCCTCGCCATGCCCGGCATTGCCGAAAGCATCCAAACAGGCGATTATTCCGGCTTTGAAACGGCGGCAAGCATCTTTCACGGCGGCGCGGCCTTGGGATACATCGTCATCGGACTTCTGGCGTTTTTACTCGGCGTATGCGTGACCGTTTTGTGCTTCCGGCTGCGGCAGATGAGCCGTGAGGACGGGCAGGACAAGGAAAGCGAGGATGCGCATGGAGCTGATTGAGAACCTGCTGCAACTGCTGGTCACGTTCGTCGGCGCGCTGCTCTCGGGTGTCGCCTACCGGAAAAGCGGGCGGCAGGCGTATTTTCTGCTGCTGTGCTTCTACGGCTGCTTTGCCCTTGGTTCGCTCTACTGGACGCTGTATCTGCTGCTGTTCGATACCACGCCCCGGGTCTTTTATGTCTCGGAGTTCGGCTGGGTGGCCAGCGTAATTTTCCTGCACATTTTGCAGGCCACGCTGGCCGGAACAGACGAGCGCAGCTTCCGCTGCCGCAGGGCATGGCTTGCGCCTGTGTTCGGTGTGCCGCTGCTGGCGTTCTACTGCACCTTCGGGGACATCCTCTCCAACCTGATCTGGTGCGGCATGATGATATGGCTCTCCTTCTGCGCCATTCGGGGGCTGGTCTACGCCAACGAGCAGACGGATACGGCGCGGAATATGCGGTATTTCCACATAGGGGTACTGTGCTTTGTGTTTGCGGAGTATCTGCTCTGGACGGCGGGCTGCTTCTGGCCGAACACCTCTCCGGAAAGCCCCACCTTCTGGTGCGATATGCTGCTGACGCTCGCCATTCTGGGGCTGCTGCCCGCCACGAGAAAGGCGGTGGACGCATGACCTATATTGAAAACATTTTTCTCTGCATGGTATCTCCCCTGCTGGTGGCCGCCCTGTGCATGGGCAGGCGGCAGCTCCGCTTCTTCCTGTTCTGCATTGCCGGAATGGGGGTGTGCCTGCTCTCGGCCTATATCAACACCTTCCTCGCGGCGGTATGTCAGGCGGACGCCCTTGCCGCCACGGCGGAGATCGCGCCGGTGGTGGAGGAAATGATGAAGCTGCTGCCGCTGGTGTTCTATCTTCTGGTGTTCGAGCCGGAGGGTGATAAGATCAAGCCCGCCGCCATCACGATTGCACTCGCCTTTGCCACCTTTGAAAACGTCTGCTATCTCATCCAGAACGGCGCGGACCGCTTTTACTTCATCTTCTTCCGGGGCTTCGGCACGGGCGCGATGCACGTGCTGTGCGGTCTGATCGTGGGCGGCGGGCTTGCGTATGCGTGGCAGCGGACGTGGCTGAAGATCGCCGGCACCTGCGGGCTGCTGGGCGCAGCCATCACCCTCCACGCCATCTACAATCTGCTCATCGCCCACGGCGGCGCGGCGCAGTACATCGCCTACGCCCTGCCTGTGCTGCTGGTGGCGGCGGGAAGGTTGTCTGCTTTCCGCTTATCGCGGAAGCAATAACCGAATATTCACCCCTTGAGAGTTGCTTTTGGGCGGCTCTCAAATTTTTTTGAAAATTTTTGCGTTTTGGGTGAGAGTTTTTTCGATTTTTTGTACCTATATAAGTGAAAGGGTTTTTATCACAGTTCCAGACAAACCAGAAAGGGGGTTCAAACGATATGTATGATACCGCAAGACGGGTCGCACTCGTCAAGCAGCGGGTGCGGGAAAACACCCGCCGGAGACAGCGGCGCGGCATATATGGACTGAGTGCTATGTGTATGCTGTTGTTCGCGGTGCTGATGCAGGCGGCGGGCACGGTCGTCGCTCCAGGGCAGACCGCCGCATGGGGCAGCTTCGGCGCGATGCTGCTGCGGGAGGACGCGGGTGGCTATGTACTGGTGGGCGTTGTATCCTTTACGGCAGCGGCAGTCATCACCGCGTTGTGCTTTCGGCTCAAAATCAGAGAAAACCAGAAAAAAGACGGGGCGGACAATACCGAACCGCAGAAACAGGAGGAGAAAAGCCAATGAAAAAACGAATACTTAGCATCCTGCTTCTATGCTGCATGGTGCTGACGCTGCTGCCGACGACCGCGTTTGCTACGGGTGAGCTTCGTGACAGCACAAACGTGACGGTGACCTTTGATTCCGATGGAGGCAGCGCGGTAGAGCCCCAGAGTGTTCCGCAGGGGCAGCTAGTGCAAAGACCCGCTGACCCTATCAAGGACGGTCATACCTTTATCGGCTGGTATAACAAAGCCGATCTGCAATACATCAATCTGCCGGAGTGGAATTTCGATTACCCTGTGTTCGAAAACATGGAGCTGGTGGCGCAATGGATGGAGGCAAGGCCGATCTCCACCGATCCGATCACCTATTTGGACAAAGACGGCAATCAGCAGGTCTGCACCGCATACACCGTGCTGACGAGCGAAACCAAGGCAAGCATTCTCGACTATGCCGACAAATGGTACGATCTGCCCGCCGGCTGGTATGTGGTGGAGGGCAACGTGACCATCACGCCCCGCTTGGACACCCACGGCGCGGTCAATCTGATCTTAACGAACGGCAGCCACCTCACGGCGGAGTGGGGCATCGATGTAAAGGTGAGCGACACCTTCACCGTCTACGCCCAAAGCACCGATGAGGGCACCATGGGCAGGCTGACGGCGTGCCTCCCGGCGGATTTCAACCTCGACAGGATGGTCCATTACTCTGTATGGCCGGATAGCGGAATGGCCGGCATCGGCAGCAGTGCACGCTGGAGAGAAGGCAACGATGGTATCCGCGAAAGCGAGGGTACGATCGTCATCAACGGCGGCAATATCCGCGCCAAGGGGCAGGATAATGCCTCCGCCATCGGTGGGACACGTGCAGAAGAAATTGAGTTTCGCTCCACCGACCGCGGTGAGGTCTACAACCGCAGGCAGGGCGGCAGCATCACCATCAACGGCGGCATCGTCCGTACCGAACCCTTTGCCTTGCCGGAAGGCAATCCTCTTGCTGTGACAAGCGTAGGCATCGGCACGTGCCACTACGGTTATGGTGGCAGCGTTACCATCAACGGAGGCACGGTCATCGCCGAGGCTGCCAACGATGCGATCACCACAGGAGATGGCGGCACGATCACCATCAACGGCGGCGATGTAACCGCCCGTGGGGGCGTCAACAACTTTGGAGAAAATTCGCACAGGGTGCTCTCCGGAAACGGGATCGGGCCTCTTGAAAACGGCAGCATCACCATCAACGGCGGTACTGTCAAGGCAACTGCCGAGGGGAAGGGCTTCGGCATCGGCGGATCCAGATTTGAAATCATCGGGACAGCAACCGTTACCATCAATGGAGGAACGATAGAAGCCACAGCCAATCACAATAACGCCGCCATTGGCGATAAAGGCAAAGGCGAGAGCGGCGTCACCATCAACGGCGGCGTCATCCATGCGATCGGAAAAGGCGGTGCGGCAGGCATCGGCAGTAAGGGCGACATTCGCATCACCGGCGGTGAGATCACCGTTTCCGCCGAGGGCAGCGGCGCAGCCATCGGTGGCTTTACGGACAGCTATTCCGGGCGAGTGGATTGCGAAAGCATCACCATCAACGGCGATGTGATCAAATCCATTTCCAGTAAGGACGGCGCCTGCATCGGCGCTGCTGCCGGCGGAAGCGTCGGAAGCATCACCATTTCGGACGCAGCGCTTCCGCTTCTCAGCGCCGAAAAGATTCTGATCGGCTGGGACGCAGACTCGCCGGGCGGGAAGCTCACCATCCGAAACTGCCGCGTTGCATCCACGGACACACTCTCCGTTCTCACCGATGGGATCCGCGTGGGCAGCAATAGCGAAATCGTCATTGAAGAAAGCGAGATCAGGCTGCCGCATTTGAGAGGCATCCGCGTCGGCGGCAATGGGAGCATCGCCGTCCGGGATTCCGATCTGCACACCTACGGCATTTTTATGGACGAAACCGTGCACACAATAACTGACGCAAAGACGCTGAAAAAGCTGGAGATCACGGACAGCAGCGTGTTGACGGGCGATATCATCGGCGCTCGTGGAGAATATTCTTCCGTTGAAGAGGTCGTGATCCGCGGCAGCAGCATCCGCCTGAATGAAGAGTACACCTATAATTACTGCACGATTGGCGGCGGCACCAAAGGTTCCTTTGGCAGCATCGACATTCAGAACAGCCAAATCCATATTCCGTCTCCAGGCTTAAATACGGCCATCGGTAACGGTCACCAAGCCGATTTCAATCGTGAGAGCCATATCCGCATTGCGAACAGTCAGGTGTTCGTTGGCGGCGCAAAGTTCGGCCCCGCCATCGGCGCGGCGTATGGCTCAAGTGGAGGCCAGATAAATATTCTTATTGAAAACAGCACCGTGACCGCAAAGGGCGGCAATTTGAGGTCTGATACCGACTATATTCCCGGCATCGGGAAAAACTCGTCTGGCAGAGCTTCAGAGATTGGAAAGATTCAAATTCTGAACAGCACGGTGGAATCCTTCCGGCTTGAGGAAAAGGACGGCACAAACTATGTCTATGACGACCTGCACACAAAGGAGCTGCCCGGTATTCCGGCGGAAAACATCTCCATCTGCGGCAGCACCGTCAACGGAAAGACCATTGACCATAGCCCTGACGAGTACGGCAAATGCGCGCTCTGCGACAAGTATGATTTTGGATACTGCTATGAGCATGGGCTTTTGACGCTCGAAGGGCTGACGGACTGCGTCTCAGACGGCAGCGAAAAGAAGCTGACGGGTCTTTCCCATCAGACGGGCGAGAACGAAACGAAGCAGCTTGCGGAGAACACAGACTACACCGCCAGCTATTCCAACAACGTCCATCCCTACACCCTCAAACCGGACGATGAGGGCTTTGACAGCGAAAAGGCTCCCAAGGTAACGCTGTACGGCACGGGGAACTACTGCGGCAAGGCGGAGCACTACTTCACCATCAGCGAAAACACTGCCGCCGCCCCCACCATCACCACGTCCAGCCTGCCGGATGGCAAGGTGGGCGAGGCGTACAGCCAGATTCTGACCGCCACCGGCACAGCACCTATCACATGGAGCATTGACGGCGGTCTGCCTGCCGGTCTGAGCCTGAACGCGGATACCGGTGAGATCAGCGGCACGCCTACTGCGGAAGGAACCGCCACCTTCACCGTCAAGGCTACTAACAGCGCGGGCAGCAATACGAAGGAGCTGTCTATTACGATAACCAAAGCCGCGCCTGCCGAGTATACCGTCAGATTCAATGCCAACGGTGGCGGCGGCACAATGGCAGATGTCACCGGCGTTTCCGGCAGCTATACCCTGCCTTCCTGCGGTTTTACTGAACCGGAAGGCAAGCAATTCAAGGGCTGGTCAACCAGTGCCGACGGTTCGGTTATTTCCGGCACGACCTATGAAGTAAGCTCGGATACTACCTTCTATGCAATCTGGGAGAGTAAAGAGTATTCCATCATCGTAACGGACGGCAAAGCGACAATCGGTGCAGGAAGCGAAATCAGTAAAGCGGCGCAAGGCACAACCATTACTCTGACCGCAAATGCGGCTCCTGACGGTAAGGTGTTTGATAAGTGGGTAGTAGAAAGCGGCAACACTACTCTTGAAGATGCGAACAGTGAAACCACTACTTTCATAATGCCTGCGGAAGCAGTAAGCGTGAAGGCGACTTATAAGGGCGCTCCGCATACCCATACTTTCGATCAGGAAACCATAAAGGATGAAGCACTCAAATCGGCTGCCGATTGCACAAACGACGCAGTGTATTACAAGAGCTGCGCCTGCGGCGAAATCAGCACAACAGAAACCTTTACAGCTGCGGATACTGCTCTCGGACACGATTGGGCAACTGATTGGAATAAGGACGCAGACAATCACTGGAAGGAGTGCAGTCGCTGCCACGAGAAAAAAGATAATGCGGCGCACGATTACGGCGAGGACAACATCTGCGATACCTGCGGATATGACAAGACCGTACCGCATACGCACAACCTGACCCTCGTTCCCGCAAAGGCTCCTACTTGCACGGAGAAAGGCAACACAGCATATTACACCTGCGACGGCTGTGACAAGTGGTTTGAGGATGCAACCGGTGCATCCGAAATTACCGACAAGACAAGCGTAATCCTTGCGGCAACAGGTCATAGCGCTTCCGACTGGAAGTCCGATAATACCGATCACTGGAAAGAGTGCACCGTTGTCGGCTGCGGCGTGATCATCGAGGACAGCAAGGCGGCGCATACCGCCGGTGAATGGATTATCGACACCCCGGCAACAGCTACCACAAGCGGCTCAAAGCATAAGGAATGCACCGTCTGCGGTTATACGATGGCAACCGAAACTATCCCGGCAACCGGCGGCGGTGAGCATACTCACAGCTACGGCAGCGAGTGGAAGAACGATGCCGACAACCACTGGCATGAGTGCTCCTGCGGTGATAAGAAAGATACAGCAGCGCATACCGCCGGCGAATGGATCATCGACACCCCAGCAACTGCTACAACCGACGGCTCAAAGCATAAGGAATGCACCGTCTGCGGTTATACGATGACAATCGAAACTATCCCGGCAACCGGCGGCGAGCATACTCACAGCTACGGCTCCGACTGGAAGAACGATGCTACGAACCACTGGCATGAGTGCTCTTGCGGAGATAAGGCCGATAAGGCGGCACACGACTTCAAGTGGGTTGTTGACAAGGAAGCGACCGCAACGCAAAAGGGCTCCAAGCATGAGGAGTGCAGGGTTTGCGGCTACAAGAAGGCGGCAGTTGAGATTCCGGCTACCGGAACACCGACTGAGCCGGGCAAGCCGACCGATTCGGATTCTCCGCAGACCGGTGACAACAGCAATATGATCCTCTGGATCGCACTGCTGTTTGTCAGCGGCGGCGTAGTGATCGGCATCACCGTTTACAGCAAAAAGAAGAAAGAAAACGCTGAATAAATCAGCTGCGAACCTTTGAGCAAAGGGCGGTGACGGACATTGCCGTCATCGCCCTTTCGCTTGGACTGGAGAAGAACCACATGATGCAGGATTATCAATCGAACCGCCCCGTCAGGCAGCAACCGCCGGGACGATTCCCGAACGAGTCAGATCGAACGGTAGAGAGAATCAGAAAAAGGAAGAAAAAACAGACGCAGCGCCGTATGGCGCTTTGCGGTGCGATCGCCGCACTGGCGGTAATCATCGTTGGCATTATACTGCTGGCAAAAGGCTGCTCCGGCGGCACGGACGCACTTGCAGGCACATGGGAGTTCGACGGAACGACCACCTATTCCTTTGACGGCAGCGGAAGCGGCGCAATGGAACTGCCCTCCATATCCTACGATTTCACCTATACCATCGACGGCAACAAGCTCATGATCGATTACGCCAACGAGTCGGTGCGGGATTCCGAATATGAATTTACCGTTGACGGAAATACCCTTACCTTGATCGGTGGCGAGGGCACGGTCGGCGGGACATACGAGCTGAAAAGAAGCTCAAAGAAATAAGGGCTTCCGCAAAAAACAACAGGAGTGACGCTATGGCAGAATCCAAGAGCAGACTGTTATACATATTGAAATACCTTTGGCAAAACACGGATGCCGAGCATTATGCAACAACGGCGGACATCCTCGCTTTTCTGAAGGGCAACGGCATTTCCTGCGACAGAAAAACAATACCGGGCGATATTGCGAAGCTCTGTGATATTGGCATTGATATTGAAGAAGAAAGAAGCCGTGAGAACCGCTATTCCCTGAGTAGTCATTTATTTACTCTGCCGGAGTTGAAACTGCTGATTGATGCGGTGGAATCGTCCAAATTCATCACGGTAAAGAAAAGCGCGGAGCTGATCGAAAAGCTGTCGCAGATGACCAGCATCCATCAGGCGGCGGAGCTGAAAAGCAATCTGTATGTTTCCGAGAGAGTAAAACCGCTGAACGAGCAGATTTACTATTTGGTAGATAATATCAATACGGCAATCAACCGAGGGAAGCAGATTTCGTTCCGGTACTTTCACTACGACCAACATCGAAAAGAAGTCCCCAATAACGATGGAAAGCGATATTTCTTCTCCCCCTACTGTTTGGTATGGAACGAGGATCATTACTATGCCATCGGTTACAGCGAAAAGCACCGAAAGCTCGGCACCTTCCGGGTGGATCGGATGAAGGAGGTGGAAATCCTTTCCGCCGACGCCGCAGCGAAGCCCGCCGATTTCAACCTGCCGGAATTTACCCGCCGTGTGTTCGATATGTACGACGGTGAAACCAAAAAGGTTACGCTGGTCTGCAAAAACGATCTGATGAATTATATCGTAGACCGCTTCGGTGATGAGGTAGATACCGTTCCGGGTGACTGCGGACACTTTAGGGCTGTGGCGGAGGTTTCCGTCAGTCAGACTTTTTTCGCATGGGTGTTTCAGTTCAACGGAGATATACGGATCACAGCTCCCGAAGAGGTTGTTTTGCAATATGGGGAAATGCTCAAAAATGCTTTGCAGACATAGGCTGTGCCGCTGTTCGGAAAATGAGATGGGTGCAAAAACGCCCAACTCATTTTCACTTATTCCAGAAGCATTGACTGCAAACAAGTGTTCGGATATAATATACTTACGGTATTCGCAAAAGAGCGAACCGCGAAAGGAGCTGCCATATGAACAGGGAAAAGACCTTCGGGGACTTTCTGATCGCAAAGCGTATGGAACGGGAAATGTCCGCACGGCAGCTTGCCATTAAACTGGACTACTCCGCCGTGTATATCTGTGACATTGAAAAGAACCGCAGACCCGTTCCCGATGAAATTCTGGAAAAGCTGCCCTCCCTGCTTCTGCTTTCGGAAGCGGAAACGGAGGAAATGTACGACCTTGCCGCAAGATCGCGGCATACGGTGAGCGCAGACCTGCCCGAATACATCATGGAAAAGGACATCGTTCGTGCTGCGCTCAGAACAGCCAAAAAGCATAATGTAACGGATAAGCAATGGGAAGATTTTATCCGCCGCATTACAAAAGAGTCCGACTAATCTTTCGGACAGAAAGGACGCAGTAGTGGCAACAGTATTCTATCGACCGCAGGCGCTTGAAACGATTGCCCGCCGTACATTAAATGAATATGATCCAATGTACCTGAACGGCAGCCCCCGTGCAGTGCCGATTGAAACAATCATCGAAAAGACTTTCAGATTAAGAATCGAATACCAATATCTAACCAATGATGCCCGTGAACTTGGCAGAATGATTTACGATAGCGGCATCACCACCTACTATGACCGTGACAGAGGCGACTACGCCCTGATGCGCGTAGAGGGCGGCACCATGCTGATCGAAGCGTCGCTTCTTGAAGATGAACGCTGCTACGGCAGACTGCGCTTTACGCTGGCGCACGAGCTGGCACATCACATCATTCATAAACGCATCTTCAGCGGAACAGGCGTTGCCGCCGCTTTGTATAACCACGATGCCGATGAGGACGCCACGGAATGGCAGGCAAATTACCTTGCCAAAGCCATCCTGATGCCAAACGGACAGGTCAAACGCTGCTTTTACGCACTCCGACCCGTGTGCCGGTCAAAGAGCGAGTATGTCTGCAAAATGGCGGAAATCTTTGAGGTGTCCAAACAGGCAATGGAGATACGCCTGAAGGAGTTTGCCCTGATATGAAAATCCTGCGGGATTTTTTTACCCTTAATATTCGCAAGATTGCGAATATTATACAGAAAGAACGAGGTGACTGAGGATTGAAAAAAGGATGGAAAACCTACCCGATGTTCTGCCCGAACTGCGGAGCAATAAACCACGGACACAAAAGCGAAGATGAGAAGATCCGCTATGAGTGCAGAAAATGCACCGTAAAGTTTGTCCGGGTACCGAAAGGCAGGCGGCACGACACGATTGAGCTGTTCGCCGCACAGGGGCAAGAGGCTCTGATGTAGGAGCGATACAAAACTGAATACGGCGTAACGACGGTAAGGTCGGGCTGAAACAGAGCCGCACTAAATCCTTATCAGGTCACACGCTTTGAATACTTCGGTGTGTTAAGCCAGACTTGCTGACAGCAGACATGAGAGGCCGCCGACAAGACAGATAGCCACAGGCTAATTCTGTCTTGCCGGTGGCTTCTTTTTTCGGCAAGGACAACCGAGCAGGAGCTTCCGGCAGAGAAATCTCTGAAAGGAAGCTCCTTTTATGTTATACAACTGGCTTTGTTACATAGCTGAATATCCGTGATCTCCGAATTTTGAGTTCAACCAAAAATTCAAAATTCAAAGGAGATTACGAAAATGACTGACAACACATTAAACCTTGACGCCCTGACAGAAGCATTTAAGGCTGACTGCAAGGTGATCAGGCTGAAATACGAATACCCCGGCTACACGGGTACAGAGAAGTATGCCATTATTTCCGACTTGAGTTATGAGCAGATTGTCGAAAAACACGCTCATGTCGTGAAGCCGTATATTCCTTTCCTGCTGCTCAGCAAGGCTGCGGGCGAGGTCTTTGCAGAGTTTAAGCGCAACGAGGACAAGTTCTTCAAGCGGATGCAGCGGGATGACAGCTATGGATTTGATGACGGTACAACGGAGCTGTATAACGCCGGAATCTGTGTTCCCGACTTTACAGGGGAACTGTTTGAGGAAGAGAAAGACAGCCGCATAGTTTGGGCGGCGTTTGCCCGTCTTACGCCCACGCAGAAGAAATATGTAAGACAGCACCTTTTCGGAGGTAAAACCTTCACACGGATAGCCAAGGACGAAGGGAAATCCATCAAGACCGTGCAGGAGGCTTACATAGCTGCGATAAAAAAGATGAAAAAGTTTTTGAAAACACCCTCAAATTTGGACTCCTAATTCAGAGTAAGTGAAGGGGTTGTTTCGGAACGGTCGGAAAACACCTTTCAAAATAAAGAAATGAGAGGTTTTACATTATGGAAAACAAAAACATCAGCAAGGTCAAGCGCGGCGAAATCTATCTCTACGACTTCGGCACAAACGAAGGATCCATTCAGAACGGGCTGCGTCCCGCCTTGGTTGTTCAGTGCGACGAGGGAAATAAGGCAAGCTGTACTACGGTAATCGCGGCAATGACCACGGTAATCAAGAAGCGGTATCTCCCGTCCCACATCATTTTGGGCGACCGCTTCGGGCTGAAAGAGCCGTCAATGGTGATGCTGGAGCAGCTCCGAACGGTCAACCAAGCCGACCTCTTGGAGTACATCGGCAGGATTGACGACGAGCATTGCATGAAGAAAATCAATATCGGTGTCAAAAAGGCACTGGGGCTTTGGGTGGATAAGCCCTATCGCAAGCCTGCCGATATGCGCTGCCTGTGCGTGAAATGCTTGGAGAGTTACAAGAACAGCCCGAACTACATCGTAAAGCGGCTTGATCCCTTTGCGAAAGCCAAGGACAAATGCGATAAGTGTCAGAGCTACGGCTATGACTATCTTGTGATTGAAAGAAGCAAGGAGGGGTGATGATGAACAATACTCCGAAAAAGGAAAATGCCGCCATCGAGCTTTTCTCCGGCTTTGGCAACAGCGATTTCAGGATGAAGATCGGCGGCACGGTATATGAGGTGTCTACCCACTTTGATCCCGAAGGCAGCCGATGCGTATTACAGCAGTTCCGTGACCTGATACTCTCAGAGGAATTACTGGAAAATCGCATAATTGCGGAAAATGCAAAGGCACAGTAAAATAATAGTGCCTTTGCAATGCCCGGTTGTCGGAAAGGAGATATGACAATGGCAACAGCAAACTATATCAAAGGGCAAAGCGAAACCAAAATCACGGCGCTCTACTGCCGTCTTTCTCAAGACGATGGGCGGGAAGGCGACAGTAACTCCATATCGAATCAAAAGGAGATTTTACTTGCATACGCACAGCGGAATAGTTTTCCGAACCCTCAGTTTTTCACGGATGACGGATTTTCGGGGACGACCTTCGACAGACCGAGTTTCATCCAAATGGAGAACATGGTGGAACAGGGCTTGGTAGATACCATCATCGTAAAGGATCTCAGTCGTTTTGGCAGGAATTATCTTGATGTGGGCAACTACCTTGAAATCAAATACCCGACCCTCGGCGTCAGGTTCATTGCCATTCAGGAAAATGTAGATACCCTCAAGGAAACAGGCACGGAGATGATGCCGTTCAACAACATATTTAACGAGTGGTATGCTGCTCAAACGAGCAAGAAAATCCGCGCGGTATGGAAGAACAAGGCGGCAAACGGCAAGCGGGTCAGTTCCTCCGTCCCGTTCGGCTATGTCAAGAACCCACAGGATAAGGAGGACTGGCTGGTAGACGAACCGGCAGCGGATATTGTGCGGAGAGTCTACGCACTCTGCCTTGACGGGCGAGGTCCGTTGCAGATCGCAAAGCAGCTTGAACAGGAAAAGGTTCTCATCCCTTCCGCCTATTACGCTTCGCTTGGCAGAAAAACAAGAAAGCAGTATACCAACCCATACGCTTGGGATCAGAAAACCGTCGCCGGTATTCTTGCCAATCAGCAGTACACGGGCTGCACCGTGAACTTTATGACCACCACGGTCAGCTACAAGGTTCACAAGACCGTGTATAAGCCAAAGGACGAGTGGCAGATCATCCCGAACACTCAGCCTGCCATCATCGACGAGGACACCTGGAAACGAGTACAGGAGCTTCGTGAGAACCGCATCCGTCCGACAGCAACAGGGAGGACAAGCCTTTTCTCCGGCAAGGTGTTCTGTGCGGACTGCGGTTCAAAGCTCCATTTCTGCGCCGCCAAGAGCCTTAACGCTAATCAGGAGCATTACCGCTGCGCCAACTACAAAAGTGGCAGAGGAAACTGTCAGATACACTATATCCGCAATGTAGTGCTGGAAAAGATCGTGCTGGAAGCTATCAACAGCTTGGCGGACTTCGTTAGATGCTATGAACCGGTGTTTCTATACCTGATGGCGCAGAAAGACATCGTATCCAAGCGGACGGAAACAAACAGGCTCAAGTCCTCTATTGAAAGCGGAAAGCGGCGCATTCAAGACCTTGACAAGCTGATAGAGCGCATCTATGAGGATCAGGTTCTCGGCAACATCTCAGCCGAACGCTATGCAAGAATGTCGGTCAATTACGAAAACGAGCAGAGGGAGCTTGTCAAAAGGGTCGATGAGGACGAGAAAAGGCTTGTCAGTATAGAACAGACAAGCCTTGACCTGAAAACCCTGCTGAAAGTCCTGCGAAGCAACACGGCGTTTGAGGAACTGACGCCAACGCTTGTCAACTCGCTGATACGGAGGATCGAGGTTCACAACAACGACAAGTCAAGCGGTCACTGCTCTGTGAAGGTGGACATCTACTTCACAGCCATCGGACTGATTGACATTCCCACAGAGGACGAGATCAAAAGCCTGATGGAGAAAATACAGTCAAACCCGCAGGAATACAGGCTTACAGCCTAATAGAGAAAACGGTGCAACCCCGAAAACGGGGTTACACCGTATCCCTTTCAAAAAACATCCTTACGGGGCTTTGGCTAATGAAGCTGCACCGTGTTTTTGTTGTTTTGCAAAATCACAGAAATAAAGGTCGCGCTTTTGGCTCGGCTTAAAACGACCGGTTCGTGCCTTGTCACGATATCCTCTATCTTTTTCTCGGTCTCCTGTCCGCGAATGGCGAAGTAAGAGTTTACTTTATTACTCTTGCCCTTACAACCGGCGAAAGTGCCGCCAGCTTTTCGCGCACGTCCTCCGTCACGTCGCCCGTAACGTCCAAAATAGTGTATGCCCAGTCGCCACGCGATTTCGAGAGCATGTTCTCAATGTTGATGCCCGCTTCACCGCACACCTGTGTGAACGAACCGATGGTATTTGGAATGTTTCTGTGCGCAAGGCAAATGCGTGTATCCGCGCCGCGTGCCATGGAAATATTCGGGAAGTTGACGGCATTTCGGATGTTGCCGTTTTCAATGTAATCCTTCAGCTCCTCTGCGGCCATCACAGCGCAGTTATCCTCGCTTTCCGGCGTGGAAGCGCCAAGGTGTGGGATCGCGATGACGTTTTCGACCCCGAGCAGCGCGTCATCCGGGAAGTCCGTCGCATACGCGGCAACGGTGCCGTCTGCAAGCGCCGCCAACATCGCGTCGGTATCGACGAGCGCCCCGCGCGAGAAGTTTAAGACGCGCACACCTTTTTTCACTTTTTTCAAAGCGTCCGCGCCTATGAGTCCGCGTGTCGAGTCATTTAGCGGTACATGTATTGTAATGTAATCGCACTTTTCAAAAATCTCATCCACGGAAGCGGCCTTCACAATGTCGCTCGAAAGGTTCCATGCAGCGTCCACGGAAAGGAACGGGTCGAAGCCGTATACCTGCATGCCGAGCGTCCGTGCGGCGTTCGCAACGAGCACGCCGATCGCGCCAAGACCAATCACGCCCAGCTTTTTGCCGAGAATTTCCGGCCCCGCAAACGCGGATTTTCCTTTTTCAACCTGCTTCGAAATGTCTGCCGTGCCTTTTAGTGTCTGCGCCCATTCAATCGCCGGGACAATTTTTCTCGACGTCAAAAGCAGTGCCGCCAGCACCAGCTCTTTCACGGCGTTGGCGTTTGCGCCGGGTGTGTTGAACACCACAATGCCGGCTTCCGCGCACTTTTCCACGGGAATGTTGTTCACGCCCGCACCGGCCCTCGCGATTGCAAGCAGGCTATTGGGCAATTCCATGTCGTGCATGGCGGCGGAGCGCACTAAAATGCCCTCCGGGTTCTCAATTTCGGCAGCGTATGTATAGTTTTCGCCCAAACGGTCGGTGCCGAGCGGGCTGATCTTATTGAGGCAAAGTATGTTGTGCATCAGGCATTCTCCTTTTCAAAGTTCTCCATAAACTGAACAAGTTTCTCCACGCCCTCGCGCGGCATCGCGTTATAGATAGACGCGCGCATGCCGCCCACGCTGCGGTGGCCCTTCAGATTCACAAAGCCCGCAGCGGCAGCTTCCTGCACGAATTTTGCGTCTAAATCCTTGTCGCCCGTCACGAATGTCACGTTCATAATGGAACGGCTTTCTTTTTCGGCGCAGCCCTTAAAGAGCTTTGAGCGGTCGAGGAAATCATAGAGCAGCGCGGCTTTTTCCACGTTGCGTTTTTCCATCGCCTTCAGCCCGCCTACTTCGTTTTTCAGCCATTCCAAAACGAGCTTGCACATGTAAATGGAGTAGCACGGCGGCGTGTTGTACATGCTGTCGCTTTCCGCATGCGTCTTATACATGAACATCGTCGGCGTTTTTTCCTGTGGCTCGCCGATGAGATCCTCGCGGATGATGACAATGGTCAGGCCTGCCGGGGCTACATTTTTCTGCGCGCCCGCATACAAAACACCGAATCTCGAAACATCGATCGGTCGGCTCAGAATGCAGGAGGAAATGTCCGCCACAAGCGGCACGTCACCTGTCTCCGGCAGCGCATGGAACACCGTGCCGTAGATCGTATTGTTCATGCAGATATGGAAGTAGTCCGCGTCCGGGCGGAACTCCTTCGGGTCAAGATCGGGAATGCGGCTGAAATTCTGCTCTTTCGAGGATGCCACCACTTTGCAATCGCCAAATCGCGCGGCTTCCTTATACGCTTTTGTGGAGAACTGGCCGGAGAGTACATAGTCGGCCTTGCGGTTTTTCGTCATCAGATTCAGTGGCACCATCGCAAACTGCGAGGATGCGCCGCCCTGCAAAAAGAGCACCTTGTAGTTATCCGGGATCTCCATCACCTCGCGCAGAAGGCTTTCCGCGCCCTTGATGATCGCGTCATAGACCTTAGATCGGTGTGACATCTCCATCACGGACTGGCCTGATCCTTCATAGTCGAGCATTTCGGCAGCGGCTCTCAGAAGAACGCTTTCCGGCAGCATAGAGGGGCCGGCAGAGAAGTTGTACACACGGTTCATAGTAAGATCTTCCTTTCTTTGGCGCGTTAAATCGCACCAGATAATAAAATAGATTTGCCTTGCTTTACCGTAGTTTCTTATAGCACTGCGGTAAAGTTTCCCCTATTATACATACAGCAAAACGCAAATGTCAAGTATAAATTTGTTTTCAGAATAAAAACAGGTGTATCTAATCGGTGGACAAATATCGAATGCTGCATTTCGTTCGTACTCCATGCACAAATACAAATAAATTGTCCACCTTCTGCTGACAAGTCCGCATTTTTCGGCCGCAAGGCAAAAAACGCGGCAAAAAAACACTTTAAAAACTATCTAAAAGTACAGAACATTTTCCATAACGGATTGATTTTTTGGAAATCTTTTTGTATAATAACAGAAACAAGGACACTTTAGGCTCAAAAAGAGCAAACAGACCCGTGTCCGAACTCGGCGAAAGGGTGAAGCTTTCATGAAGGTACAGAATATTGTCAACATTTTAAAGGCGGAAATACTGGCGGAGGGCGACCTTCAGGAAGAGGTCAAAACCGCGTGCGGCAGCGATATGATGAGCGACGTGCTGGCGTTCGTCAAGGATCAGTCCGTGCTGCTCACGGGCCTTGTCAATCCGCAGGTGGTACGCACGGCGGAAATGATGGATATGCACTGCATCATCTTTGTGCGCGGCAAGCGCCCGGATGAGACCGTGTTGTCGCTCGCACGGCAAAAGGACATCACCATCCTCGCAACGCCGTACAGAATGTTCACGGCATGCGGCCTCCTATACGAAAACGGGTTAGAAGGCGGGTGTGACGTATCATGAGTATGCTGCAACTTCGGTATACAGTCCCCGGCGATGATTTTACCCGCGCGGGCGAAGCTTCGGGCGATGTAAAGCATAAATTAAAAAAGCTCGGCTATAACCCATCTGCCATTCGCCGCGTTTCCATCGCCATGTACGAGGGTGAAATCAACATGGTCATCCATGCGGGCGGCGGCGAAGCCAATGTGGACGTGGACCCGGATAAGGTTGTCATCGTGCTCACCGATCACGGTCCCGGCATCGCAGACGTGGAAAAAGCCATGCAGGAGGGCTGGTCCACCGCACCGGATAACGTGCGGTCGCTTGGCTTTGGCGCCGGCATGGGCCTGCCGAACATGAAGAAGTATTCCGACGAAATGACGATTGATTCGGTCGTGGGGCAGGGCACCACGCTCAAAATGGTTGTTTACGCGCAGAGCGAAAAATCGTAGGCTCTGCATAGGATAATGGAGGAGGCGCGTTAGATTGGGTATTTTTTTCCACTCGGTCACGCTCGATGAAAGCAAGTGCGTAGGCTGCACAAACTGCATCAAGCGCTGCCCAACGGAAGCCATTCGCGTGCGCAGCGGCAAAGCGGTCATCATGAGCGAGCGCTGTATCGATTGCGGAGAGTGCATCCGCATCTGCCCGCACCACGCAAAGCGTGCAAAGCATGACCACCTTTCCATGCTGGAAAAGTTTACATATAAAATCGCGCTGCCCGCACCGTCTCTTTATGGGCAGTTTAATAATTTGGACGACCAGGATTATGTTTTATCCGGCCTTAAAAAGCTTGGGTTCGATGACGTCATGGAGGTTTCCGGCGCGGCAGAGCTTGTCAGCGAGGCTACCCGCCGCCTGATGGATGCCGGCACCTTGCAGCGCCCCGTCATCAGCTCGGCTTGCCCGGCTGTCGTGCGTTTAATCCGCGTCCGCTTCCCGGATCTCTGCGACCACGTTCTGCCGCTTTTGTCACCCATGGAGACTGCGGCAAGGATTGCAAAGCAGCAGGCCATGCAGAAAACGGGCCTGCCGAAAGAGCAGATCGGCTGCTTTTTCATCACGCCGTGTCCCGCAAAGGTTACGGATATTCGCATGCCCATCGGCATCGAAAAGTCGGAGGTAGACGGCGCCATCGCCATCAGCGAAATTTTCCCGCAGCTTTCAAGCCGCATGGATAAGCTCACGCCAAAAGATCTCGAATCGCTCTCAAATTCCGGCATTATCGGTGTCAGTTGGGCGACCTCCGGCGGCGAATCCTCGGCGCTGTTAAAAGAAAAATATCTCGCGGCGGACGGCATCGAAAACGTCATCCGCGTTTTGGAGGAGATTGAAGACGAACGCATCGGTGAGCTGGATTTCATCGAACTCAACGCCTGCTCCGGCGGCTGCGTCGGCGGCGTGCTATGCGTCGAAAATCCGTATGTCGCCATTGCAAGATTGCAAAGATTGCGCAAATATCTGCCCGTCTCGCAGAATCACTTAGAGAAAAACAAAACCGTCCCGGAGGAAATGAACTGGGGCAGCGGGCTGGAGTTTTCCAATGTTTTAACGCTTTCGGAGGATATTTCCCGCGCCATGGAAATGATGATGGAGATCGACAAGGTGGAAGCGGAGCTGCCGGGGCTCGATTGCGGCGCGTGCGGTGCACCGAGCTGCCGTGCCTTTGCGGAGGACACCGTGCGCGGAAGCTGCCGCAAGGAAGACTGCGTGTTCATCCTGCGCAAGGAGATCCGCCGTTTTGCGGATTCGCTCTCAAATTTAGACCTTGACGGCGGCAAACGCACAAATGATGACGAATAGGGGGAAGTAAAATGCAGATAGGGGAAATGGCCGAAGCACTCGGCTGGAAGCTTTTGACCGAAAATACAGATACTACGCGCGAAGTAAAGGGCTGCTACTGCGGCGATCTTTTAAGCTGGGTCATGGGCAGAGCCAAAGCGGATGACGCGTGGCTTACTGTCATGGGCAACGTCAACGCCATCGCGGTCGCATCGCTTGCCGATACCGCAGGCATCGTCCTTGTAGAAGATGCCGTTTTGGATGCAGATGCCAAAGCGCGTGCCGAGCAGCAGGAAATCGCCGTGTACGGCACATCCCTGCCTGCCTTTGAAACTGCGCTCAAAATCGCTTCATTACTGGGGTGAATGTATGAACAGCTATCGGTACGACCTGCACCTGCACTCGTGCCTTTCTCCGTGCGGCGATACGGACATGACGCCGAACAACCTCGTCAATATGGCGGCGCTGCTCGGCTGCGATATCATCGCGCTCACGGATCACAATACCTGCCGCAATACGCCCGCCGCTGTAAAGGTGGGGCAGGCCACGGACGTGCTCGTCATTCCCGGTATGGAACTCTGCACCGCCGAAGAAGCACACGTCGTCTGTCTGTTTGAAACGGTCGAGGACGCGCTCGCGTTCGATAAATACGTCTGTGCGCACATTCCAAAGGTGCCGAACCGCCCGGAAATTTTCGGCGAGCAGTGGATCTTAAATGAGAACGACGAGAAGATCGGCGAAATTTCCGAGCTTCTCATTACCGCAACAGACATCAGCATCAACGACGTGCAGGCGCTCGTGAAAAAGTTTAACGGCGTGGCGTTTCCCGCGCATGTCGATAAAGACGCGTACAGCGTCACCGCGTCGCTCGGCGCTATCCCGCCGGAAGCGCAGTTTTCCGCAGCAGAGCTGTCCCTTACTGCCGATGCAGCACAGCAGCGGCTTCTGCACCCGGAGCTCGAAAGCATGATACTTCTGCGCAGCTCTGACGCGCATTATCTGCATTTGATGCCCGAAGAACACCAAACGGTGGAGCTGCCGGAAAAAACCGCCAAAGCGCTTTTAGATGTGCTGCGTGGGTGCGGTGCAGGTAAATTTCAAGCTTTATAAGGAAAAACGCCAAGCTGTGTGCTATGCGAATTTCGCATAACGCACAGCTTTCGTCATTTTTACCAATATGGCCAAATCGCCGAATTTTCGTTAAATTGCATAAATTTTCGTTAAATCTCGCTCCCTTGAAAATTAGCTGTTTCTAACTCGTGCGAATCGGGAGAAAGCAGAATAGATATACTTTTATCGATATAAAATATCGATAAAACGGGCGACATTTCAGCCTTTTCACGGCAAATCTATACTGCTTTTGTATACTTTTACAAATGCCCGAAAACGAAATTTTTGTGCTGTACGCTAAAAGAACTGACAAAAATTTCGTCATGGGTTTGACAAACTTTCGTTTTTAATTCTTTTTTAGAATTATTATGTATATCGATTTTGATATAATTCATAAAGATGTATGAAAGTTCTCCGCCCAATAGGGGCGCAGACCGAACCATACCTGAATTTAAACTTAATTTTATCAGGGAGGAAATAAAATGCAAAAGCGTATCAGTACCATTCCGTTTACCGATACTCCCGAGCAGCATGAGAAGCTTCTCGCAGTCATCGAGAGCCTCAAGAATGAAAAGGGCGCCGTCATGGCTGCACTGCATAAGGCGCAGGATATCTACGGTTACCTGCCGATCGAAGTGCAGAAGGAGATTGCACGCGGTCTCGATGTATCTCTCGAAGAGGTCTACGGCGTTTCCACGTTCTATTCTCAGTTCTCGCTCACTCCGAAGGGTAAGTACAACATTTCCATTTGCCTCGGCACCGCATGCTACGTTAAGGGCGCAGATAAGGTTCTTGACCGTCTCGTTGCAAAGCTCGGCATCCAGCCGGAGGAATGTACGCCGGACGGCGTGTTCTCGCTCACTGCATGTCGCTGCATCGGCGCCTGCGGCCTTGCACCGGTCCTCACCGTCAACGAAGACGTTTACGGCCGTCTCGTTCCCGAGGACGTGGATAAGATTCTTGCAAAATACACAGCGTAAGCCATGCGTGAGCTTTCGCTGAATGTGATGGACATTGTGCAGAACTCCGTTCGCGCGGGCGCATCGCTTATCACGGTGCAGGTCGCGGAATCGAAAAAGCACGACACCTTAACCATCACGATAACGGATAACGGCTGCGGTATGAGTGCGGAGCAGGTCAAAAGCGTCATCGATCCGTTTTTCACCACACGCACCACCCGCAAGGTTGGGCTTGGCGTGCCGCTTTTCAAAATGGAAGCGGAAATGACGGGCGGCTCGTTTCAGATTGATTCCGAAGAGGGGAAGGGCACCAAAGTCACGGCTGTGTTTCGTCCCTCGCATGTCGATATGATCCCCCTCGGGGACATCGCGTCCGTTATCCATCTTTTGATCACCTGCAATCCCGAACTCGATTTTCTCTTTACCCACAGTGTAGAAGAAAAAGAGATCACCCTCGATACCCGTATGCTGCGCGAGCAGCTGGAGGGCGTTCCGTTTACAGAGCCTGCGGTATCGGCGTGGATTCGGGAGTATCTTGCAGAGGCGGAGGAAGAGCTTAAGTAGCTCTCGTAGTATCAATGCGCAAGGCGCAGAAAGGAAAAGCCACATGAAATCATTAGCTGAACTTCAGGCAATTCGAGATAGAGCAAAAATGGCGGTCAACGTCCGCGAAAATTCCGAAGCGAAAACACGTGTTCTGGTCGGCATGGCTACCTGCGGCATCGCAGCAGGCGCAAGACCGGTTCTCACCACCATCTCGGATGAGGTCAATAAACGCGAGCTTCACGACGTCCTGGTCACGCAGACGGGCTGCATCGGCATCTGCCAGTTCGAGCCGATCGTCGAAGTTATCGATGAAAACGGCACCAAGACTACATACGTAAAAATGACACCGGAAAAGGCGCTGCGCGTCGTCAACGATCACATCGTCAACGGCAATGTCGTCACGGAATACACCATCGGTGCAAATCAGAAATAAGGAGGTAAAACTATGTTTCGTTCCAATGTTCTGGTCTGCGGCGGTACGGGCTGCACGTCCTCGAACAGCGAAAAGATCATTGAAAAGCTGAAGGAGGAAATCAGCGCCAAAGGTCTGGATCAGGAAGTCAACGTTGTTCGTACCGGCTGCTTCGGCCTGTGCGCACTCGGCCCGATCATGATCGTATACCCGGAGGGCGCGTTCTATAGCCGCGTCACCCCGGAAGATGTCCCGGAAATTGTTGAAGAGCACCTGCTCAAGGGACGTATCGTTCGCCGCCTGCTCTACAAAGAGACGGTCGTCGACGAAAGCACTACAAAATCCCTTAACGAGACCACGTTCTACGCAAAGCAGATGCGTGTCGCACTGCGCAACTGCGGCGTGATCAACCCGGAGCAGATCGACGAGTACATCGCGCTCGACGGCTATCAGGCAGTCGGCAAGATTCTCACAGAGAAGATCCCGCCCCAGCAGGTCATTCAGACCATGCTCGATTCCGGCCTCCGCGGTCGTGGCGGTGCAGGCTTCCCCACCGGTCTTAAGTGGAAATTCGCAGCGGCAAACGATGCCGATCAGAAATATGTATGTTGTAACGCCGACGAGGGCGACCCGGGCGCATTCATGGACCGTTCCATTCTGGAAGGCGACCCGCACAGCGTCATCGAAGCCATGACCATCGCCGGTTACGCCATCGGCGCAACGCAGGGCTACATCTACATCCGTGCAGAGTACCCCATCGCGGTTCATCGCCTCCAGATTGCCATCAACCAGGCGAGAGAATATGGCCTGCTCGGCAAGAATATCTTCGATTCCGGCTTTGATTTCGACCTTGAGATCCGCCTCGGCGCCGGCGCATTCGTGTGCGGCGAAGAGACTGCGCTTATGACCTCCATCGAAGGTAAGCGCGGCGAGCCGAGATGCCGCCCGCCGTTCCCGGCACTCAAAGGTCTGTTCCAGAAGCCGACCGTTCTGAATAACGTTGAGACGTATGCCAACATCCCGCAGATCTTCCTCAAGGGGCCGCAGTGGTTCCGCAGCATCGGCACAGAGAAGAGCGCGGGCACCAAGGTGTTCGCACTCGGCGGCAAGATTAACAATACCGGCCTTGTTGAGGTTCCGATGGGTACCACCCTGCGTGAAGTTGTTGAAGAAATCGGCGGCGGCATCCCGGGCGGCCACAAGTTCAAGGCTGCACAGACCGGCGGTCCTTCCGGCGGCTGCATCCCGGCGTCCCTCATCGATACACCTATCGATTACGACAGCCTCATCGCCATCGGCTCCATGATGGGCTCCGGCGGCCTCATTGTTATGGATGAAACGACCTGCATGGTCGATATCGCAAAGTTCTTCCTTGAGTTCACGGTCGATGAATCCTGCGGCAAGTGCACCCCGTGCCGTGTCGGCACGAAGCGCCTGCTTGAGATTCTCAACAAGATTACAAGCGGCAAGGGCACACTCGAAGACATCGATAAGCTCGAAGAGCTCTGCTACTACATTAAGGAAAACTCCCTCTGCGGTCTCGGCCAGACAGCGCCGAACCCGGTTCTTTCCACACTCAAGTATTACCGTGATGAGTACATTGCGCACGTCACCGAGCATCGTTGCCCGGCAAGTGCCTGCAAGGCCCTCACGAATTACGTCATCGATGCGGACAAGTGCAAGGGCTGCACGCTCTGCGCACGCAACTGCCCGGTCGGCGCCATCTCCGGCACCGTCCGCGAGCCGCATGTCATCGATACGCAGAAGTGCATCAAGTGCGGTGTCTGCCGTGAAAAGTGCAAGTTCGGCGCCATCGAAAAGAAGTAAGGAAGGAAGTTGAGAATAGCATGGATATGGTAAATATTAAGATCAACGGCATGTCCTACGAGGTCGCTGCCGGCAGCACGATCCTCGAAGCCGCAAGAGAAGCCGGAATCGACATTCCCACCCTTTGCTTCTTGAAGGACGTCAACCAGATCGGCGCATGCCGTATGTGCATGGTCGAAGTTAAGGGCGCAAAATCGCTTGTTGCCGCCTGCGTGTACCCGGTAAACGAGGGCATGGAGGTCTTCACCAATACGCCGAAGGTTCAGAAATCCAGAAAAATGACACTGGAGCTCTTGCTCTCCGTGCATGACCGCAAATGTCTCTCCTGCAAGAGAAGCGGCACCTGCGAGCTGCAGAAGCTCTGCAACGATATGGGCATCGACAGCGAGAACCGCTACGAAGGCGCCGTTCCCGCCGGCAAAAAGGATTACAGCACCCTGCACCTCGAAAGAGATAATGCAAAGTGCATCCTGTGCCGCCGCTGCGTGGCAGCCTGCCAGCAGCAGCACGTCGCCGTCATCGGCGCAAACAACCGCGGTTTCGATACCGAGATCGGCTGCGCATTTGAGATGCCGCTCAGCGAAGTGGCCTGCGTTTCCTGCGGTCAGTGTATCGTAGCCTGCCCGACAGGTGCCCTCACCGAAAAGGACAATACCCAGCAGGTCATCGATGCCATCAACGATCCGGAAAAGGTCGTTGTCGTGCAGACGGCTCCGGCTGTGCGCGCAGCGCTCGGCGAAGAGTTCGGTATGCCGATCGGCACGAACGTAGAAGGCAAGATGGTCGCAGCCCTGCGCCGCCTTGGCTTTGATAAGGTCTACGATACCGATTTCGGTGCCGATATGACCATCATGGAAGAAGCTAACGAGTTCATTGATCGCGTGAAGAACGGCGGTAAGCTGCCGATCATCACCTCCTGCTCTCCGGGCTGGGTCAAGTTCTGCGAGCACTACTTCCCGAGCCTCACAGAAAACCTCTCTACCTGCAAGTCCCCGCAGCAGATGACCGGTGCGCTCATCAAAACGTGGTTTGCGGAAAGAGAAGGCATCGATCCGAACAATATCGTTTCCGTTTCCGTCATGCCGTGCGTCGCGAAGAAATTCGAGATCAACCGTGACGACGAAGACGCAGCCGGTGTGCCGGATGTTGATATCTCCATTACCACCCGCGAGCTTGCCCGCATGATCAAGATGGCACAGCTCAACTTCGCAAGACTGCCGGAAGAGGATTTTGACCCGGTTATGGGCGTTTCCACCGGCGCAGCTACGATCTTCGGCGCGACGGGCGGCGTTCTGGAAGCAGCGCTCCGCACCGCAGCCGATGTGCTTGAGGGCGTCGACCACGATAACATCGAGTACAAAGAGATTCGCGGCACGAAGGGCTTCAAGGAAGCTGTTTACAAGGTTGCCGGCATGGATGTCAAGGTCGCTGTCGTCAGCGGTCTGAATAACGCAAACGAGCTGCTCAAGAAGATCGAAAGCGGCGAAGCCGATTACCACATCGTGGAAGTCATGTGCTGCCCGGGCGGTTGCGTAAACGGCGGCGGCCAGCCGATTCAGCCATCTACGGTTCGCAGCTTCACGGACATTAAGGCCCTGCGTGCAAAAGCCCTCTACGATGAGGACGCGGCCAAGACGCTCAGAAAGAGCCATCTGAACCCCGTCGTCAAGGAGTGCTACGAATGGATGGGCGGCGAGCCCGGCTGCCATAAGGCACACGAGCTGCTGCATACGTCTTACGTCAAGCGCGATCGTTTCTAAATTTAAATTTAAGGTGTTTAAGAGCCACTGCGAGTAATCACAGTGGCTCTTTTTATGTCGACTCCCTCTGACAGAGGGAAAGGAAGTGATACAGCGTGCTAATGAACTTCACGATACCTTTCACTTAGAAAAAAACTGTGAATATAAAAAGAGCGGCGCAAAGCCGCTCTTTCAGGGAACCCATGCAACTGGGTTCCCTACAATTTGAACGTCCCCCGGACGTTCAAATCTACCTTCCTAGTTTTGAGTTAGGCAAAAGTATTCCGAACTCTGCGGAGTTCGGCTTAGGGCTCAGCCCTAAGGATCCGCGACCTTTTTTGAAAAAAGGTCGATCAAAAACTTTATTCATTTGCTCCACGTTAGCACTGTGTGATTTTTTCCAGCAGCCCGCAAATATCCATGGCTGCATTTTGATTGATAACCGCTCTCTGCCGTTTGCGCATTTCTTCTGCATTTCCCGGCTCCGAAAGCCTTTCCACCGCCGACAAAAGCTCTGTTTCTGTGTTTTCCACCTTTACGGCGATACCCTCCTTGGCAAAAAACTCCGCGTTGCGGCTTTCGCACCCCGGTATCGGCGAAATGTGCACAAGCGGCACGCCCGCCGCGGCGCTCTCCGTAGATGAAAGTCCGCCCGGCTTCGAGATAAATACGTCGCTTGCCTTTAAATACAGTGCCATTTTGTTCGTGCTGTGCATCGGCGTGATTTGCCCATTTTTTGTAAATTCAGCCTCCACGCTGTCAAACAGCGCCTCATTGCTGCCGCACAAAATGTTGAGGTCGCAGTCTGCATTCTGCTCCAAATACGGCAGCAGTGCCCGCACGGCATTTATAATTGACCCCGCGCCCATGCTCCCGCCGGAAAGCAGCAGCGTGCGCCTGTCTTTCGGCAAGTTAAGCGCTTCTCGCGCTCTGTCTTTCGTGATGGTATCATCGGAAAAATCCAGCCGCACCGGGATGCCCAGCGGCCGCAATTTTTCCGCAGAAATGCCTCGCCCGGTGAAATCGCTGCTCAAAAGCGGGGAGGGCGTCACGTACAAGTCGCAGTCCGATTCCTCCGTAAACGGAACGCAAGTGTAGTCCGTCGCAATAAACACAAACGGCGGCGTTTCCATGCCGTTTAGCCGCATGTGCGTCAAAATCTCCGCCGGGTACAAATGCGTGCAGACGATCACGTCCGTTAGGTGTTCTGCAAGGTATTTCTGCATGTGTGGCGCCATTTTGCCGTTGATGTGGTACACCGGCGAACGTCCCGGCAGCTTACGGTACGCGTTACCGAGGTCATAGACCGCGCCAAACAGCTTCGGGCTTTTCTGTACCAACTTTATATAGGTCTGCCCGACTTTATTTGCAAGCTCCTCGCTCACCAGCGTGTACGGGTCCATGCGCACGGCGTGGTGCCCGCGTTCCGTCAGCGCCTCAAAAACCGCTTGCGCCGCCGTGTTGTGCCCGCCGCCCGTGCTGCAGGACAGAATCAGTGCTTCCATGCAAGTTTCACCTCAAAGTGTTCTTTTTCCTCGGCACTCATAAAGAGCTTCGCGAGCACTGAAGCTGCAATCAGCAAAAAGCCGAAGACGATATAGTGGTTTGGCTCCAGCCAAACCGTGCAAATGGCCGCCAGAATATACGTCGCCACTGTGCGGTAATAGTTCGGGTTAATTTTAACAACGCACGAAAAGAAAATGAAGATGCCCGCCAAAACGCACAGAGGGATCCAGTGCGGCAGCAGCCCCAAAAAGCACCCGAACGTTGCCGCAATGCCTTTGCCGCCGTGTTTAATGTCATAAAACGGCAGAATATGGCCCAAGACCGGCGCCGCCATCACAAAAGAGAGCATCAGCGGGTTTTCGGGCAGTTCTCCGCTGCGGTACAAAAAGACCGGAAAAAAGCCCTTTAACAGGTCGCCGCACAACGTAAACACGCCGCACCGGAACCCGCCGTATGTAAACGCATTCATTGTGCCCGGGTTCTTGTCCGGACTTTCCGCCATAATGTCTGTCTTTTTGAAGATCAGCCCACCGAGCCGCGCAAACAAAATACTGCCTAGCAGATACCCGAAAATAATATATAAAGCGTCGCGCACTTCCATGTTTTTCACACACTCCCCAAAAATTTCGCGCCATAAAAAATTCACAATTTTGCCGAGAGTCTCGTCTTGACAACCTCTTATAAAGTCATTATAATATGAACCATTGACACTTGTCAATTTGACATTTGTCCAAGTTAAGTGAAAATATTGACGAAACAGGAGGGAATGTCTATGTATCAGGGGAAAAATCCAACGGCGCTGCAATCGCAGAACCTCATCACAGAGGCACTTTTAGCACTTATGGAGGAAGAGCCGTTTCAAAAAATCACGATAAAAGCCGTTTGTGCCCACGCCGGCGTTTCACGCCAGACGTTTTACTCGCTGTTTGAAAATAAGGAAGAGGTCATTGGGCGTCGGCTCGACCAGCTTTTTGAAGAATACCGTAAACGGTTCATTGAGGAAAAGCGCGCTTACACCCTTCGCAGTCTATGTGATTCTATTATGGAGTGTTTTGTGGAGCAGAAAAAACTCCTCAGTCTTCTGGTCGAAAATCGTCTGGATACATTGGCTCGCGAAAAATCGGAAGCGTATCTTCTGCATTTGGACAATATTTTCCACGCTTATGACCACGAAGATCGTGATTACGCCATTTCATTTCTTACCGGCGCGATCATCAGCATGGTGGTTTACGCTATTCGCAAGGATGATTTTACGGATAGCCGCAAAATTTCGAATCTTGTGCAAAAGATCATTACCGGCCACTATTTTACAATTTAAATCCGAAAATTCCTATAACAAAAACCGCTCGGGCTTTACGGCTTCGAGCGGTTTTATATTACAAGAAGGATTATTTGTGGTAGAGATTATTGTCCTCATACGTTGCTTCGCACGTCACGTTGATGCCAAGGCGTTTGAATACGCTGTCGTCTACCGTGCCGAGGATTACGCTGGAGTGCAAATCACAGCCGCTCAGCTCGTCCAGCTTCTGCATGGCGCGCATCGCGTTTTCGTCGGTCGCCGCGCTGATGGCGAGCGCAACCAACATCTCATCGGTGTGCAAGCGCGGGTTTCGGCTCTGCATGTAGTCGGTTTTCAGCGTCTGAATAGGTGCAATGACCGTCGGCGAGATGAGCTTCACCTCGTGCGGAATGCCTGCAAGCATCTTCAAAGCGTTCAGTGTCAACGCAGAGGAAGCACCCAGCAATTCCGATGTGCGCCCCGTCACAATCGTGCCGTCCGGCAGCTCTAAAGCTGCCGCGGGCTGTCCTGTCGCTTCCGCGCGCTTCAATGCTGCGAGTACGACCGGGCGGTTCTCCGGCTCCAACTTCAGCTGGCGCATCAGGTTCTCGATTTTCTGTAATTCCGCTTCGGAAGCAAGACCTTGGCGCACAAGGCACGCCGTCTTAAAGTAGCGGCGAATAATCTCCTGCTTCGAGGCTTCGCGGCACACTTCATCGTCGATGATGGACAGACCCGCCATGTTCACGCCCATGTCCGTCGGGCTCGCGTACGGGCACTCGCCGTAAATCTGCTCAAACATCGCGCGCAGCACGGGGTAGATTTCAATGTCGCGGTTGTAGTTTACAGTTGTCTCACCGTACGCCTCAAGGTGGAACGGGTCGATCATGTTCATATCATTCAGGTCAGCCGTCGCCGCTTCATAGGCAAGGTTCACCGGGTGTTTTAAGGGAAGATTCCAAATGGGGAAGGTCTCAAACTTCGCGTAGCCCGCCTTAATGCCGCGCTTATGCTCGTGGTAAAGCTGCGAAAGGCAGGTTGCCATTTTGCCGCTGCCCGGGCCCGGCGCCGTCACCACAACAAGGGAGCGCGTCGTCTCAATGTAATCGTTGCGGCCGTAGCCCTCGTCGCTTACGATGAGCTTCACGTCGGAGGGGTACCCCGGAATGCGGTACTGGCGGTAGACCTTCAGCCCCAGTGTCTTCATGCGCTGCTCAAAAATCGCCGCGGAGGGCTGGTCTGCGTACTGCGTCAGCGTGATGCTGCCCACATATAAGCCGAAGCCGCGGAAAATATCAATCAAACGGATGACATCCGTGTCATACGTAATGCCAAGGTCGCTGCGGCGCTTGTTTTTCTCAATGTCGTTCGCATTGATCGCAATGACAATCTCCGCCTGGTCTTTCAGCGCCAAAAGCATCTTAATCTTGTTGTCCGGTTCAAAGCCCGGCAACACGCGTGAAGCGTGGAAATCGTCAAACAGCTTGCCGCCGAATTCCAGATACAGCTTGCCGCCGAACTGGTCAATGCGCTCGCGAATACGCGCAGACTGCAGTTCGATATACTTCTGACTGTCAAAACCGATTTTCTTCATGGTCATTCCCCTTCCTTAATTCATACGTCTCATGCGTCCTAAAATAAGCCCCTTTAGGGTGCATTTGAAAAGCCGTGAGCTTGTTTTCCGATACACCCCGAATACAGTAAAAAAGCGGGCGTTCGGTATCTGCCCGCGAAAAATCTGTTTTTAGTATAGCAAAAAATGCGTTTTTTTTCAATAGCAAATCTTGGTTTGCGCCGCCTAATTTCGACTCTCTTCCGCGTGAGATATTGTCAGTATCTTCAAAAAGTGGTATACTGTTTATTAAATCGAAGTTTAATTTTAACGGCGGTACAGGGAGACACTTTTCATGAGCGAGCAAAAGCGAAACACAACGAAAAACCAAATATGCCTTGGGCTTTTGGCGCATGTCGATGCCGGCAAGACCACACTTTCGGAAGCGATGCTGTATGAAGGCGGGCAGCTCCGCCGTCTCGGGCGCGTCGATCATCAGGACGCGTTTCTCGATACCGACGTGCAGGAGCGTGAGCGCGGCATCACCATTTTCTCAAAGCAGGCTGTTTTACCGCTCGAACATACCGCGTTTACGCTGCTCGATACCCCCGGTCACGTCGATTTTTCCAGCGAAATGGAGCGCACGCTTCAGGTGCTCGATTACGCTGTGCTCGTCATCAGCGGCACAGACGGTGTGCAGAGCCACACGCGTACGCTGTGGCGGCTTTTGGAGCGCTATAACGTCCCCACGTTCCTCTTCATCAACAAAATGGATCTCGACGGCGCAGACCACGATAAAGTTTTAGCCGAGCTGCAAAAGCTCAGCACCGGTTGCGTCGATTTCACATCTCCCGAAGCGGAACGAGATGAAAATATCGCCGTTTGTGACGAAGATACGCTCGCCCATTACCTTGAAACGGGCGAAGTCGAATGTCCCGAGATTAAACGCCTCATCAAAAATCGCAAGCTTTTTCCGTGCTGGTTCGGCTCGGCTTTGAAGTTAGACGGCGTAAAAGAACTTTTAAACGGTCTTGAAATGTACACCGAAATGCCCGAATACCCTAAGGCTTTCGGCGCGAAGGTCTTCAAAATCGCACACGATAATCAGGGCGCACGGCTTACGTATTTGAAGGTCACAGGCGGCGCTTTGCCCGTTAAAATGGTGCTTAAAGGCGGCGCGGGCGAAAACGTATGGGCAGAAAAAGCCGACCAGCTCCGCATCTATTCCGGTGGGAAATTCCGCCTTGCGGAGGAAGTCACCGCGGGCGGCGTGTGCGCCGTAACGGGCCTCACGCACACGTATCCCGGGCAGGGACTCGGTGCGGAAGAAGATACCCCCGCGCCCGTGCTTGAAAGCTTTTTGACGTATCAGGTCTTCTTGCCGGACGGCATGGAGCCGCACACCGCCGTGCGCTGTTTGCGCGTTTTGGAGGAAGAAGACCCCCAGCTTCATGTCGTGTGGAACGAGCAATTACACGAAATTCACGTGCAGATTATGGGCGCGGTGCAGCTTGAAGTTTTGCAGCGCGTCTTAAAAGAGCGCTTTAAGATGGAGGTCACGTTCGGTACCGGCAGCATTGTCTACCGCGAGACGATCGAAGAACCCGTCGAAGGCATGGGGCATTTTGAGCCCCTGCGCCATTACGCCGAGGTGCATCTGCTCTTAGAGCCCGGCGAGCGCGGCAGCGGTATGCGTTTCGGCACTGTGTGCAGCATGGATGTGCTTGACCGCAACTGGCAGAATCTCATTTTAACGCACCTTGAGGAGCGCAGCTACCCCGGCGTGCTGACCGGCTCGCCCATCACGGATATGAAAATCACGCTTCTCATCGGCCGTGCGCATTTAAAGCACACCGAGGGCGGCGATTTTCGTCAGGCCACCTATCGCGCCGTGCGCCACGGCTTATTACAGGCGAAAAGCGTGCTTTTAGAGCCGTGGTACGATTTCCGATTAGAGGTTCCGCAGTCGCAGGTCGGCCGCGCCATTTCGGACATGCAGCGCCTTTACGCGGAGTTCGAGCCGCCGCAGACCGAGGGTGAAAACGCCGTCATCACGGGCTTTGCGCCCGTCTCCGAAATGCAGGGTTACACCTTGGAGGTCGCATCGTACACGCGCGGGCTTGGCAGCCTTATTTGTATGCCGAAGGGCTACTTGCCGTGCCATAATGCCAAAGAGGTCATCGAGCGTATCGGCTACGATGCCGAGCGTGATTTGGAGAACACCGGCGATTCCGTCTTCTGTTCGCACGGCTCCGGCTTCGTTGTGCCGTGGCGCGAGGCGGCTTCCCACATGCACCTCGAAAGTGGATGGAAGCCCGAAAAGCCGGGAACAAAACCTGCCGAAACCGAAGCTCCCGTGCGCGCCGCCGCACAGCTGCCGCCTGTGTTCGACGATGAGCTGCGCGCCATTTTTGAGCGCACCTACGGCCCTATCCGACGCCGCGATATGCAGCCGCAAAACGCCGTCCGTGCCGCCGAAAGCAGCGGAAAAGGGGAATGGAAGGTGCCGGAAAAGGTCTTCGAGCCTGAGTATCTCCTCATCGACGGTTACAATATTCTCTTTGCGTGGGACGATTTAAATAAGGTCGCCGAAAAGGACATCGACACCGCTCGACAGATTTTAATGGATAAAATCTGCAATTATCAGAGCTTCAGCCGCAGCACGTGCATCCTCGTTTTCGATGCCTATCGCGTCCCGCGTGACGTGGAGGACGTTATCCGTTACCACAACATTTCCGTTGTGTTCACAAAGCAGGCGGAAACGGCAGATACCTACATTGAGCGCGCCACGTTTGAAATCAGCAAAAAGCACCGTGTGCGCGTTGCCACATCCGACGGCGCAGAGCAGATGATCGTACTCGGTCACGGCGCGCGTCGTGTTACGGCCTCCGAATTCAAGGTGGAGGTCGATGAAGCGAACAAGCGTATGCGCGAGGTCATCGCCGATTGGAACGAAAAAGAAAGCGCCCGCCACGCGCATAAGCCTTTCAAAAATTTAACGGATCAAACGCAGAGTAATCTGCGTGCGTATACAGAAAACAACAAAACACAAAGAAAGGAAAATGGAAAATGAAAGTCTTACTCTTAAACGGAAGCCCGAAGGCGAACGGCAATACTGCCGTTGCTCTGCATGAAATGGTGGATATTTTCAACAAAGAAGGCATTGAAACGGAAGTTATTCATGTCGGCAATAAAGACATCCGAGGATGTGTGGCATGCGGGCAATGTTCTAAGCTGGGGCACTGCGTTTTTAACGATCTTGTCAACGAAGTTGCGACGAAATTTGCGGAAGCGGACGGTCTTGTCGTCGGCAGTCCGGTGTATTATGCCTCCGCAAACGCAACACTTGTCGCGCTTTTGACGCGCCTGTTTTACAGCACTCCATTCGATAAAACGATGAAAGTCGGCGCCGCCGTTGTGGCTGCCCGCCGCGGCGGCCTTTCCGCCACGTTCGACGAACTCAACAAATTCTTTACGATCTCCGGCATGCCCGTCGCGTCCAGTCAGTATTGGAACAGCATTCACGGCCTCGCACCAGGCGAGGCGAAAGAGGATTTGGAGGGTCTGCAAACCATGCGCACCTTGGCAAGAAATATGACTTTTTTGATGAAGAGCATTGCGCTCGGTAAGGAAAAATTCGGCCTGCCGGAAACGGAACAGCGCATCGCAACGAACTTTATTCGGTAAAAAATACTGCTAAAGCAGCAAAGAAGCACAGTTAAGCGACAAAGAGCATCTTTGCTGATTTTTCAATATCTTCTATTAAAAATATAAATTTATCCGCAAAATGGCAAAAATCTCCCATGGCAAAAAGCCAAGGGAGATTTTGTTTATAGATTAACTTCTAATATATTTAAGTTTATTTCCACTCGCCAGTTCCGGTTTCGACGTAGCGGGACTTCTCAAATACGGAGATCATCAAGGTCGGATCGGTCGTGCCGAGATCGGAATACGTAAGCCCCAGCGCCGTGCCACTGCTTTTATCCTGCCACTCGAGATATTGAGTGCCGGTACCGTTGTCGTCTTGAACGGCAGGTGCGCCGAAGGTTTCGGTGAAGCGTTTGTTTGCGGCTTTAAAATGCTCTTCTGCCGTGCCGCGCGCAAGCTGTTCGTGGAACGTCACCGAAAATAGCTTGCCGTTTTCGTCAAACTGCGCATCAAATTTGCCGGAGCAGTCTGCGGACTGCACGATGTCCTCCGATGAATAATTCGTATATGCGAAAGGCGCTGTCGCGGGGCTTTCGCTGACCATTGTCAGCTTAGAGCCGATGGCGGATTCAAGCTCCGTCGTGTCGATGCCGAACGGCGCAGTGGAATACGCATAGCCGGTCTTGGAATCGAATCGGAAAGCGTCTGTCTCTTTCACGGTTGTCTTAGACGAACAGCCGACAAACGTAAGCATCAAAACAAGGGACAAAACCAGTGCGAGCTTTTTCATAAAACGACCTCCTATGATGATGTTACTCGTTGGGATATCAAACTTATAAATCAGTTCGGCATCCAATCTCCGCCGGCAGAAATATCCGCGATGCAGGTCCACATTTTTCCGCGACCGCAGGAAGAATGGATCTGGTAGCAATCATGTTTACCCAAATCGGCATTAACTTTATAGCAACTGGAACACCATTCTTTAGCAGTCGCTTTGTAAAAACTTACAGAGCAATTTGAGCTTGGAAGATGCATGCCTTTTCCTGTGGTGTAGTATGTGTAATCACCCCAGCATTTGGTTACAACAGTACCCCTGCCACAGTATACGCAAACAGAACGTGTTGAAATGGGAGGGTTTGTGACTGCGCTGACGGATACGGCGGTGCAAAGCAGTGTAACAATAAGCATTAAGATAGCAATTTTTCTAATGTTTCTTTTCATGTTGAAATCCTCCTCTAAATTTGTATTATGAATTGGGGCTGAAATTTTTGATAAAAGATATCACCTCCGAGTATAGTTTTTGGTAGTATATTACACTTGCATGATATCATGTATAAGAGGGTTTGTCAATATATATTTAAAAGTTGTTAGAAAAAAAAGTATAACAAAAAATCTCCCTCTGTGCCGAAACACAAAGGGAGACTGTTTATAATGCTTTGATTTTAGAGCAAGATCGAATTAGAGAATGATGCTCTTGCCGGTCATTTCTTCCGGCTGCGGCAGATCCATGATCTTCAGCATGGTGGGTGCGATGTCCGCGAGAACGCCGCCCTCACGCAGCTTGCACGGATAACCGACAACGCAGAACGGAACCGGGTTTGTGGTGTGTGCGGTAAACGGTTCACCGTCATCATCGACCATCTTGTCTGCATTGCCGTGGTCGGCGGTGATGAGCAGCACGCCGTCCATCTCGTCGATGGCTGCTGCGACCTTGCCGACGCAGGTATCGACAGCCTCAACGGCAGCCTTTGCAGCCTCGAACACGCCGGTGTGGCCGACCATGTCGCAGTTTGCAAAGTTCAGAATGATCATATCGTACTTGCCGGACTTGACGGCCTCAACCATCTTATCCGTGACTTCGTAAGCGCTCATTTCCGGCTGGAGGTCATACGTTGCGACCTTCGGGGACTTGACAAGGATGCGGTCCTCACCCGGATACTGCTTCTCGACGCCGCCGTTGAAGAAGAATGTGACATGCGCATACTTCTCGGTTTCGGCAATGCGGAGCTGCTTGAGGCCCTTATCGGAGACGTACTCGCCGAGGGTGTTTTTAAGGCTCTGCGGCTTGAATGCGATCTCAACGTTCGGCATCGTGGCGTCATACTGCGTCATGCAGACGTAGGTGAGCGGGAAGAAGCCATTCTTGCGGGTGAAGCCGGTGAAATCCGGGTCTACGAATGTGCGGGTGATCTCTCTTGCGCGGTCCGGGCGGAAGTTGAAGAACACGACGGAATCGCCGGATGCGACCGGAGCGCCGCCCTTGATGACGCACGGCACGACGAACTCGTCCGTGACTTCGTTTTCATAGGATTTCGATACAGCGCAAACCGGGCACGCGAACTCTTCGCCTTCGCGGCAAACCATGGCGTTGTAAGCCTTTTCTAGGCGCTCCCAACGGTTGTCGCGGTCCATCGCATAGTAGCGGCCCATGACCGTTGCAACCTTGCCGACGCCGATTTCCTTCATCTTCTCCATGAGCTCCTTGACGAAGTCCTTGCCGGAGGAAGGCGGAACATCGCGGCCATCGAGCAGGGCGTGAACATAGACGTTTTCAACGCCCATCTTTTTTGCCATTTCCAGCAGACCGTAGAGGTGCTGGTTGTGGCTGTGCACGCCGCCGTTGGAAAGCAGGCCGATGAGGTGCAGCGCGGTGCCGTTTTCTTTTGCGTTATTCATGGCGTGTACGAGCGCTTCGTTCTCAAAGAAAGAACCGTCCTGTACCGCCTTCGTGATGCGGGTAAGCTCCTGATAAACGATGCGGCCTGCGCCGATATTGGTGTGGCCGACTTCGCTGTTGCCCATCTGGCCGTCCGGCAGACCGACGTCCATGCCGGAAGCGCCGATCTTTGTAATCGGGTTTTCAGAGAACAGCTTATCGAGGTTCGGTCTCTTAGCGGCGGCAATCGCGTTGCCCTCCGTTTTAGCAATTCCGAAACCGTCCAGAATCATGAGTACAACAGGTCTTTTCATAGTGGAGATGCCTTTCCTTTCAACTGGAAAAAATCTTTCGGTGGAAAAATCAGCCCTTGGTGGCTGCGTCTACGATGGCTGCGAAGTCGTTCGGCTTCAGGGAAGCGCCGCCGATGAGGCCGCCGTCAACATCCGGCTGTGCAAGAAGCTCAGCTGCGTTGCCTGCGTTCATGGAGCCGCCGTACTGAACGGTGATGCCTTCTGCAGCCTTTTCGCCGTAGAGGGACTTGACGGTCGCACGGATGACAGCGCAAACTTCGTTTGCCTGCTCTGCCGTGGCGGTCTTGCCGGTGCCGATGGCCCAAACCGGCTCGTAAGCGATGATGATGCGCTTAAGCTCTTCTTCGGTTACGCCGCCGAGTGCGATCTTTGTCTGCATGGCAACGAGCTCATCGGTGATGCCCTGCTCGCGCTGCTCGAGATACTCGCCTACGCAAACGATGACGGTGAGGCCTGCGTCAAGCGCAGCTCTTGTTCTCTTCTGAACCGTAACGTCGGTATCGCCGAAGTAGGTTCTTCTCTCGCTGTGGCCGGTGATGACGTACTCAACGCCGCAAGCCTTCAGCATTTCTGCGGAAATCTCGCCGGTGAAAGCGCCGCTGACCGCCCAGTGGCAGTTCTCTGCGCCAATCTTGATGTTGGTGCCCTTAGCCGCCTCAATAGCGGTTGCGATGTCTACATACGGCACGCAAGCGACAACGTCGCAGCCTGCATCCTTAACGAGCGGAGCAATGGCGGTGATGAGTTCCTTTGCCTCCGCAGGGGTTTTGTTCATTTTCCAGTTGCCGGCGATAACAGCCTTTCTAACAGCCTTGTTCATGATTTTCTATTCCTTTCCGTCGGTTAAAAACCGTTTTTATTGAGACAACAATACGGGAGCAGAGACAAGCTCCGCTCCCGTTCATGCTTTTAATTATTTCTCGTTGAGGCAAGCAATGCCGGGGAGCTCAAGACCCTCGAGGAATTCGAGAGAAGCGCCGCCGCCCGTGGAGATGTGCGTCATCTTATCCGCGAAGCCGAGCTTCTCAACAGCCGCAGCGGAGTCGCCGCCGCCGATAATGGAGATTGCGTTGCTGTCTGCAACTGCCTTTGCAACCGCGATGGTGCCGTTTGCGAAGTTTTCCCACTCGGAAACGCCCATCGGGCCGTTCCAAACAACGGTGCCTGCGTTCTTCACGGCGTTTGCGAACAGCTCACGGCTCTTCGGGCCGATATCGAGACCCATCCAGCCTTCCGGAATGTCGTCGGAATCGACGATCTTCCACTCGGAGTCTGCACTGTACTCGGTTGCAACAACGTTATCGACCGGGATGAGGAAGTTGATGCCCTTAGCCTTCGCCTTGTCCATCATTTCCTTAGCGAGCTCAACCTTGTCGTCCTCGCAGATGGAGGTGCCAATCTCGTGACCGAGAGCCTTGAAGAAGGTGTAAGCCATGCCGCCGCCGATGATGAGTGTGTCGACCTTTTCAATCAGGTTGTTGATGACGCCGATCTTATCGGAAACCTTAGCACCGCCGAGGATTGCAACGAACGGACGCTTCGGGTTCTCGAGCGCGCCGCCCATGATGGAAATTTCCTTCTGGATGAGGTAGCCGCAGACAGCCGGGAGGTAATCTGCAACGCCTGCTGTGGAAGCATGTGCACGGTGTGCGGTGCCGAATGCATCGTTGACATAGATCTCAGCCATGGAAGCGAGTGCCTTAGCGAAATCCGGGTCGTTCTTGGTCTCTTCTGCGTGGAAGCGAACGTTCTCGAGCATGAGGACTTCGCCGTCCTTCAGAGCTGCAGCCTTAGCCTTAGCGTCCGGGCCTACAACGTCTTTTGCCATGATGACTTCCTTGCCGAGGAGCTTGGAAAGCTCTGCTGCGACAGGCGCCAGGGAGAATTTCTTCACGTCGCCCTTAGCAGCCTCGAGTGCCTTAGCGGTCGCTTCGGCCTGCTCTGCCTCCGGCATAGCGTCGATCTTCTTCTTCTCCTTCTTGTCGAGCTTTACAACGTCGTTGAAGATGTTGTGCGGGCGACCCATGTGGGAGCAGAGGATGACCTTTGCGTTGTGGTCTACGAGATACTTAATGGTGGGCAGCGCACCGACGATGCGCTTTGTGTCCGTGATGACACCGTCCTTCATCGGGACGTTGAAATCGCAGCGGACAAGAACGTGCTTACCGGCAACGTCGATGTCTTCTACGGTTTTCTTGTTGAGGTAGTTCATTTTCGTACACTCCTTTAAGAAATATATTGAGTTACGGTTATACGTTTGGTTGGCGGACAACACCGCCTACGGAATTTATTTTATACCAAACGGAAGATGATTTCAAGAGATAACGCGCAAATTGCACACTTTTTAGCGCAAATTTTTCATTTTTGCGATTTTGTACGGGTTTTTATTTCGCACCGTTTGCGTCTGCCGCGTCCCAGTCGTAGCCGCGCAGGCGACCGGCTTCGGAAAGCGCGGGAAAATCCCACTGGCGCAGGACTTCGTAAACGCCGATGGCGATGCTGTTGGAAAGGTTTAAGCTGCGCGCTTCCGAAATCATGGGGATGCGCACGCAGCGGTTTTTGTTTTTGAAAAGCAGGTCTTCCGGCAGGCCGGCTGTCTCTTTGCCGAAGAAGAGGTAGCAATTATCGGGATAGTGTATATCCGTGTGCTTATGGACGGATTTTGTGGAGAAAAAGAAAAATTCGCCGCTGTTTTTTGCAAAAAATTCGTCGAGCGAGTCATAATAGGTGATGTCGAGCAAATGCCAGTAATCGAGACCGGCGCGCTTTAGCTTTTTGTCGTCGATCTTAAAGCCCATGGGGCCCACAAAGTGCAGCCTTGCGCCCGTGGCGGCGCAGGTGCGCGCGACGTTGCCGGCGTTTTGGGGGATCTCCGGCTCGACCATAACGATATTCAAAACCATTGCTGTCAAAGTCCTTTCGGGAAGAATGATGTATGTTTTTGTAAAAAGGGGGAAACTAAACGTGACGGCTGTTTTGTATGTTTTAAAAGCCGCAATCTGGATCTGGAGGTTTGATGCCATGTATAAGCAGAGCATGAACGTTGTGAAGGGCGTGGGTCTCGGCATTGCCGCAGGCGCTGCCGTGGCTGCCGTTTCGTCCGCGATGATGAACGGCGGGAAGAAATCCGCCAAGGCGCGCACAAAAGAGATGCGCCGCAGCACCGCCAAGGCCGTGCACACGGTGGGGCAGCTCATTGACGGCGTAGAGAACATGTTGAAGTAACTACCCGCGGTCGCAGTGGCAGCCCAAAACGCCGCTGTGGCCGAATACATAGATGTTGCATGGCGTGCGGCGCTCGCCGGCGGCTGCGGCGCATTTGAGCGTCAGGGAGCCGGAAGCGGGCTGCTCGTAGCACCGTTGCAGCCGGTTGCAGCACCCGCCCGCGATGTCGCGCCAGCGGCATGCCCCGGCGTTTGTGCAGTGCTTGATGCACTCCATATCGATGTAGCGCTGGGAAATTTCGCCGCCCGCGTGGTAATCACCGTTGGAGATGAGCAGGTGCGCAACGGCGAGATCGCCGATAACGTTTGAAAAGTGGCTTTCTGTGCCGTGGTGCGGCGCTTTGACGATATAGTAGCCGTCAAACAGCTTCCCGGAGATGCGGCGCAGCACTTCATCGGACACGTCGCCGGTCATTAGAATATCGAGGTTCGACGGGCCGCGGCTTCGGCGGTTGTGAAAGACGAGGGAGAGGTCGTTCTGCGTTTCGGTGTAGACGTTGCGCACGACGGATTGATTTAAAATGTCCTGAATATCCGGCGCGGCGGGGGAATGGGCGAGGTTGCTGCGCATATCCTCCATGCGATCTAAGAGGTCGCGGAGAGAATCAAGCAGGATGCGCCGTCTGCCGGGCGTGGCGCGGTCGGACGGCGCGAAGGCCGTTTGACACTGCATGTAGAGCCTAACGAACGCATCCTTCGTCTCCAAAAACTCCGTTTCGCGCCCGGTGTGAAACGGGGAAGAGAGGCAGATATTGAGGTTTTCAACGGCTTCCGTCAGGATGGCGTCGAACGGGAAGGGCTCGTTACGCGCGGGGGAGAGCACCTCGTAAAACGCGCCGTCAAATGTGAAGATGTCGCCGCCGCCGAGCGTGAAAATGCGGTCTGCGCCGACAGAATCCTTGAGCGCGTCGAAAATACGCAGGCAGGTGGTGTTCACCTGCGCGAAGTCACTTTGCGGAACGGCGAAAAAATGCGCGAACACGGCGAATTCCAAAACGGGATTTACGCCGCGCTTATCGCACGGGAGGGCGGGGAGGTATACGCGGTCAAAGTAGCCGGGATCCCTTTTGACTTGCTTTAAAAAGCCGCTCATATGGTCGCGGTGGTAGTGCGTGAGCAGAAACTGGCGCTGGGCGGCGGGCGCATAGCGGCTGAAAATTTCATTAAAACGGCGGTCAATCTCCTCTTCACCGCGGCGGGCGTAGCGGCTGACGGAGCCGCAATCCACCATTAAAATCTGCCGGTTTTGCCCGACGAGGACGGTGCAGTCGCCGTATTCCACGTCGTGCAGTTCAACGCGGTCCATTACGCTTTGTCCTCGTTCTGCACGTGGCGGTACAAAATGCCGTTTTCATAGCGGTCATCTTTCCACTCGCCGGTGTAGACGACATTGCCGTTTTTGTCGAACGCCGTGCCGTGACCCTTCCGTTTACCGTTCTGCCAGCCACCGGAATAAATCAAGTTGCCGTCTGCATCGAACAGGGTAGCTTGACCCGTTTTTTCGTTGTTTTCATATTTTTCGACGAACACGCAGTGCGTTTCGGGGTCGACGGAGACACCTGCGCCCTGCTTTTGGCCGTCGATGATTTGGCCGTTGTAAATTAAATCGCCGTTTTTATTGAAAATCGTTGCCATGCCTTGCGGCTTACCGTTTTGCCAGTGGGAAATGTGCAGCGCGTGGTCGCTTTCGCGGAACGAAACGCCGAAGCCTTCGCGCTGATCGTCTTTGAAGTTGCCGATGTAGGAGACGGCGCCGCTGCGGTAGTGGTGCACGCCGAACCCCTCGCGCAGGTCGTTTTTGTACTCGCCTTCATAGAGCGTGATGCCGTTGTTGTTCACGGTGCGGCCGAAGCCCTCGCGTTTGCCGTCTTCGGAAAGGTCGCCTGTGTAACGGAGCGGCGCGCCGCCTCTGATGAGCGTGATGCCGTTTTCTGGGTCGTCCTCTTTTTCAGTTTCCTTTGCAGGCAGGAGCCTATCAAGCAGAGCACGTGCCTGCCGGAGTTCTTCCGGCGTGATGTCGGGGACGGAGTCTGTTTTTGGCGTTTCTACGGGAGCAGGTTCTTCCGGGACTTCTTCGGGTTCTTCTGCGGGAGTGTCCTCAATGGGGGCTTCTTCGACTTCTTTCGTCTCGGGTTCTGTTTCGGGCTGCGGCTCGGCTTCGGGTGCTTCGGAAGCAGCTTCTTCGGAAGCGGGTTCCTCTTCGGTAGGCTCTGCGGCTTTTTCGGCGGGGTCGCTCAGGAAATCGACAAGTGCGGGCTCGGTGAGGTTCCCGAAAACGGGCAGTTCAGACTCCGGCTCGGTCGTTTCGGGCACATCTCCGTCTTTGACCTCCCAACCCATGGAGAGCATGACGGAGGCGTTTTTATTCTGCTTCAGAAATTTGATGCGGCGCTGCTGCTCTTCACGCGGGCAGTAGGCGTATTCGCCGCGCTCATCGGCGACGAGCAGAAGGCGGTCGCCGAACTGGGCGTTTTGCAAACTCTGCTCGGCGGTTTGGAATGCATACGGCACGGGGAACAGCACGGTTTCTTTCGTTTTGCCGGTGGAATCGTTATAATCGAAGCGGATGACGGCGTCGCGGTGGTCGTCCGGCTTAAAGGTAATGCGCGCGCGGCGGTCGTCATTGGGAGAGAAATACTCCGTGCGCATCCACTGCATTTCACCGTCGTAGTACACGCGGGCGCGCAATGCGCCGTAGGCATTGTAAAACGCGATGCCGCGCTGACCGCCGTTTGTGAATGCGGCTTCGAGCGTGGTTTTGCCTGCGCGTTTTTTCCATTTTATAGTGCGGCGGGAGAGCTTGCCGTGCACCTCGCCGGAAAGCCCGTCGAAAATGCCGCGGGCGCGGATATGTACGGTTTTGCCGGATCCGAAATAGCTGCGGCGCGCTTCATAAAGGGCATCGTGAAACGAAGACAGCGTATCGAGCCCGGTGTAGCACACGGTGTAGACCTTACGGTTCACAAGGCTTGCGCTGAGAGAAGTGGCGTTATGTTCCGTCATCTGAACGACCTTTCTGCGGGAAACGTGCCTGTTTCCCGTCTTTTCCGTTGATATAACTTCAGTATACCACGAAAGGACGTTTATTTCAATCACACGGTTCCTTCGGATTTTAACTTGCGAAATGCTTTAAAATCTGCTATGATTATGATATTGTATCATCGTTCTATACTATAATAGAGGAAAGGATCGCGCGGCATGAAAAGTGTGAAGAAAGAAGTCTCGTTCAGGCGAAAACTGATGACGGCTGTATTGAGCGTCACGCTGCCGCTGATCGCGCTGCTTTTGTTCAGCAACCTGTATTCCACGCAGGCATTTAACAGGAAAATTGCGGATTCCAATATGCGCACGATGGATTACCGGGCGGGGCGCATGGAGGAGCAACTCGACTCTGTGAACGATTTTCTCACCGGGTTGACGGTGAGCGACGATTACCGCACGCTGTCGGGCGGTGAGAAAACCCCTTTAAAGGCGTATCTTGCAAGCTATACGCTCATTACGCAGTTGAAAACGGCGCTGCCGGCATACGGTGATGTGGGCGCGTTTTTCATTTACAGTGCGCCGAGCGATGCCGAGCGCGATATTTTTGACGATTCTATCTCCTACGCGCAGAAGGAGCGGCTGCGCGCTTTTGTGCGCGACGCGGTGGAGAACAACACGTATTCGTACAATATGCAGTGGCGGCACGCGGAGATCGGCGGCAAGGCGTATTTATTCCGCTTTTACGGCGGGCGCGGCACGTATCTTGTGGCGATGGTGCCGTTGGCGGCGCTGGCGGACGCGCGCTACATGCAGATTGATACCGACGCGGTGATGTTGTTTTCCGACAAAAACAACGAGCCGCTGACCTCTGTCGATTTTGTGGAGGGAAACGGGATCGATTTGAACGGCGACTATGAGAACTACTTTATTTCGGGCGGGAAGCAGCGGTATATGATCGTGGGCCGCGATTTGGCGGGTACGGATTGCAGGGCAATCCTTGCCGTAAACGAAAGCGGGTATTTCGGCTCGCTCGATGGTTTGCAGGCGGCGCTGCTGGTACTCTCTTTGCTGGCGCTGGTGCTGATTCCGGTCATTCAGTGGCGGCTGACGAACTCCATCTCGAAGCCGGTAGAGGGGCTGCGCAGTGTTATGGAGCATATCCGCGCCGGCAATCTGGAGGCGAAGGCCGAGGGCAAGACGAACATACGCGAATTCAACGAGGTGAACGAGACGTTCAACACGATGATGACGCAGATTAAGGATTTGAAAATCGAATCATACGAGCACGAGATTGAGACGCAGAAGGCGGAGCTGCGCTACATGCAGCTGCAGATCCGCCCGCATTTCTTCTTAAATTGCCTCAAAAGCTTATATGCGTTGGCGGAAGCGGGCAAATATGACCGCATTCAAAAAATGATTTTGGAGATCTCGAAGCACATACGGTATATTTTTACGGACAGCATGGAGCTTGTGCCGCTTTCGCGCGAATTAGACCACATTGAAAATTACATCGAGATGCAGAGGGGGTCTTCGCAGTACCCGCCGGTGTGCCGGTTTGACATTGACCCGCGTTTACGGGACTTGCCGATCCCGCCGCTTTCTTTGCAGAGCTTTGTGGAAAACTGCGTGAAGCATGTGTACTCGCCGGATTATGTTTTGAAAATTGAGGTGAAGGCAGCGGTGCTGTGCAGCGGCGCGGACACGTTTGCCGACCTGACGGTGACGGATAACGGCGGCGGCTTCCCCGAGGACGTGATTGCGGAGATTAATGAGCCGGACAGCCCGCTGTACGCGCAGAACCACGTGGGCATCAACAATGTGAAAAAGCGCTTGCAGCTGATTTACGGTGACCGCGCTTTATACGCGTTCTTTAATCGGGATATGGGCGAACGTATGGGCAGTGTATCTGAAATTTTGATTCCGATAGACCTCGCAATGCTGCATGCGGCAGAGGACGAGCCGGACGGAGAGGAGGCTTTCAACGGATGAACGTATTGATCGTAGATGACCAGCCGGAAGTTGTGGAGAGCATGGTGACCGGTGTAAACTGGAAAAAAATACCCGTGGAGCAGGTGTTTACGGCATACAGCGTGAAGGAAGCGCAAAGCGTTTTTGAACGCGAGCGCATAGATGTGCTGCTGTGCGACATTGAAATGCCGCCGACGAACGGCTTTGCTTTGCTGCGTTGGGCGCAGGAGCGGTTTTCCGGCGTGGTGTGCATTTTCCTTTCTGCGCACGCGGAATTTGAATATGCGCAGGAGGCCGTGAAGCTTGGCAGCTTTGACTACATTTTGCAGCCTGCGCCGTATGCGGAGATTGAGGCGGCGGTGGAGCGCGCGGCCGGAAAAGTGCGCGAAGCGGAAAACCAAAGGCGGTACAATGCTTATGCGAAGTACCGTGGCGAGGACGAAAGTGCGGAGAAAGAGCCGGACAAGACGGAGCAGACACCGATACAGCGCGCGATGACGTATATCCGGCGAAACATCGACAAGGATTTAAGCCGCGCGGAGATTGCGGACGCAATCTATTTGAACCCGGAATACCTTTCCCGCTTATTTAAAAAGGAAACGGGCGCCTCTTTAAATGATTATATTGTGACGGAGAAGATGCGCGCGGCACAGTCTTTGCTGAGTGACACAAACATCCCGGTGAGCCTCATTGCGACGAAGGTGGGGTACTCGAATTTCTCGTATTTTTCGCAGGTTTTTAAGAAATACACGGGCATGTCGCCGGTGGAGTACCGTGCGGCAAAGCGGCGGTCTAAGCTGTAAAGCGCGTTTTCTTTCGGTAAACTGTTGTAAAACTGTCACAAAATGTAAAATCCGTGTAAACGGGTGAAAGACAGAAAATACATCTTGCATTTGAGAGAGGGACACCCATATGGGTTTTCCTCTTTTTTTATCGATATAGAGTATCGATATGCAGGATTGCAAAAAGCATCCTGCAAAGTCTTCACGAACATGTCACATTTTGAATAGGAGATGTCACGAAATTTGCAGAAAAGATGCGGATTTTCTGTTACTATATATGTGTAATTTGACCGCGAAGGCTAAAAATAAATTTATCGCGGGTCGAAAAGTATGAAAGGAAGTAAGAAAATGGCAAAGAGACTTGTAGCAATGCTCATGGCAGCAGCGCTGACCCTCTCCCTGGCAGCTTGCGGCAACGGCGGTTCTTCCAGCTCCACCGCAGACTCCAGCACATCTTCCGAATCTTCCGCTTCTGACAGCGCTGCAGCTGATAGCAGCGATGCCTCTTCCGAAGCAGAAGATCTGAAAGAATCCGAACTTGTAACTCTCAACATCGTGACGATGTCAGGCGGTAAAGAAGAATCCGGTATCGCACAGGTTGAGGAAGCAATGGACAAGATCCTCGAAGAGAAGTTCAACGTGAACGTTAAGCTCTCCTTCCTCCCGTACAGCAGCTATGCTGACCAGATCTCCCTGATGCTTTCCTCCGGCGAAGGCGTTGACCTTCTCCCGGTTTACATGGTCAACTACACGGCTTGCGCTGATTCCGGTCAGCTCTATCCGATGGACGACCTCATCGAGAAGTACGGCCAGGGCATCATTGAGCAGCTCGGTTGGGACAACATCAACTGCGGTCGTGTAGGCGGCGAGCTGTTCGGCCTCACGGAGGGCCGTGACCTTGCAGCTTCCCAGGGCTTTGAGTACAGACTGGACCTTGCTGAGAAGTACAACCTCGACATGGATTCCGTTAAGACCCTCGAAGACCTCCACGATGTTCTCGTTACCATTAAGGAAAAAGAAGAAAACTGCTGGCCGGTAGCTGTTTCCGCCGGCGAAAACATCCGTAACTGGGGTTGGGACTCTCTGGGCGACGAGATGGTTAACCTCGGTGTTCTCCCCGACATGGCTACGGACACCACCGTTGTGAACCTCTACGAGACCGAGCAGTACAAGAACCTCGTTACCACGATGTACAACTGGATGCAGGAAGGCCTCATTCAGGCTGACGCTGTGAACACCACCGAGACTGCAACCACTCTGCAGGACGCAGGCACTGCATTCGGCAGCTTCGTTAACCTGAAGCCGTACTATGCAGAAGAGAACAACGCGAACCTCCAGAACCCGATCGGCACGGTTGAGCTGATTCCGGCACTGGCTTCCACCGACCGTGTTACCATGGCTCTGTGGTCCATCGCAGGCAGCTGCGAGCATCCGGAAGCTGCTATGAAGACTCTGAACGAGCTTTACAGCAACCCGGAGTTGAGCAACCTCTACATGTACGGTATTGAGGGCGTTCACTACGAAGTAATCGAGGAAGGCGCTGTCACGAACGGTCAGGACAGAATCAACTATCCGGACGGCGTTGATGCAACGACCACCACTTACAGAAAGTCCGGTACTTGGCTGATGCCGAACCAGTTCATCGGCGACATCTGGGGCACCGATCTCCCGGCTGATTACTGGGATGCAACGAAGACCTTCAACGAAGAGTCTCAGAAGTCCGCAGCATTCGGCTTCTCCTTCGACGCAACGCAGGTTGCGAACGAGATCACCGCTTGCACGAACGTTGTTAACAAGTACCACAAGGCACTCGTTTGCGGCGCTCTTGACCCGGAGACGACTCTCCCGCAGTTCAACTCTGAGCTGAAGGATGCCGGCATCGATGCGATCATCGAAGAGAAGCAGGCACAGCTCGACGCTTGGCTGGCTGAGCAGAAGTAATTTACTTCACAATTAGACTTAAAGAAGCTGGAGCGAGATTCGTTTCAGCTTCCTTGTGAAAATCCGTGTCTTTTTCCCGAAAGGGAAAAGGGCATGGGCGTGTACAGAGAGATGACCCTTCTGTACATGCCCATGTTCTTTTGGAAAATTTCAACGGAGCAGGACGAAAACAGATTGAAAGGGGTTTCTAATTATGCCGAATAAATCTGCCGCACTGGAAAAAGAAATGAAAGTGCGCTCGGCAAAACCGAATAAGTGGCTGCGCTTTTACCGTTGCATCCCGCTGTATCTGATGTTCCTTCCGGGCGCCCTGTATCTGCTCATGGATAAGTATATCCCGATGAGCGGTCTGATCATCGCCTTCAAGAAGGTCAACTGGCGTAAGGGCATCCTTGCAAGTGACTGGGTGGGTTTCAGCAACTTCACCTACCTTTTTAAAACGAAGGACGCTTTCAACATTACGCGCAACACACTGCTTTATAACCTGTGCTTTATCGTGCTGGGCACCGTGATTGCCATTACAATCGCGATTCTCTTAAACGAGATTACGAGCAAGCTGTTCAAGCAGGTGTACCAGACCATTATCCTGATGCCGTACCTGATCTCCATCGTTGTGGTCAGCTATTTGGTGTTCGCAATGCTGAGCTCTGAATCCGGCTTTATCAACAACACGATCTTTAAGGCACTTGGCATTAATCCGATTTCCTGGTATACAGAGCCGAAGTACTGGCCGTTCATTTTGGTCATCGTACATATCTGGAAGGTGTTCGGCTACGACTGCATTCTCTATTATGCAACGCTCGTCGGCATTGACCACGGCTACTATGAGGCGGCGGTCATCGACGGCGCAAACCGCTGGCAGCAGATCGTTCACGTTACGCTGCCGAGCCTTCTGCCCACCATCATCACGCTGACACTGATGTCTATCGGCAAGATTTTCTATTCCGATTTCGGTCTGTTCTATCAGGTGCCGATGGATTCCGGCCCGCTGCTCGACATTACGAGCACGATTGATACGTACGTTTACCGCGCACTCATCACGCTGAACGATTACGGCAGATCTTCCGCAGCAGGCGTTTACCAGAGCGTTGTCGGCTTTATACTGGTCCTGTGCGCGAACCTTGCCGTTAAGAAAATCGGCGGCGAAGAGAACGCACTGTTCTAAGGAAGGGAGAGAGAAACACCATGGTCGAAAAAAACAAAGGGTTTCAGGTCGGCGCACACATTGTGATGATCATCCTTTCCCTGTGCTGCATCTTCCCGTTCCTTCTGCTCATCGTGTCCTCCATTACGGACGAGCAGGAATTGATCCGCAACGGCTACACGCTGTTCCCGAAGGCACTCAGTCTGAATGCTTACCAGTACATGTTTAAGAGCAGCAACAAGATTATCTCCGCGTACGGCATCACAATCCTCTCCACAGTTGTGGGTACGGTGTGCGGTCTTTCCATGACAATCCTCATGGCTTACCCGCTTTCCCGCCGCGACCTGCCGGGCCGCAACGGTCTTGCGTTCTACGTGTTCTTCACAATGCTGTTCTCCGGCGGTCTTGTGCCGACGTACATCATGTACACCCGTTACATCAAGGTGAGCAACACGATTTGGGCGCTCATCATTCCGTCCCTCGTGGTCAACGCGTTTTACGTGATCATGATGCGCACGTACTTCTCCACGAACATCCCGGAAGCTGTTATTGAAGCGGCGCGCATTGACGGTGCGGGCGAGTTCAGAATCCTGCTGACGATCGTTCTGCCGATGAGCGTTCCGATGGTTGCAACGATGACACTGCTTATCGGTCTTTCCTACTGGAACGATTGGAAAAACGGTCTCTACTATCTCCAGCAGAACAAGAGCCTTTACAGTATACAAGTTCTTTTGAATGACATGCTACGAGACGTGCAGGCGCTGAAGAGCGGTATGGATGCTGCGGCTGCGGCTGAGATTACGGCGAACATGCCGAGCACGGGCATCAAGATGGCAATCGCCGTTGTCGGTGTTCTGCCGGTGCTCATCGTTTATCCGTTCTTCCAGAAGTACTTCGTTAAGGGCATCACGATCGGCGCTGTTAAGGGCTGATTTGATCAATCAGATATTCTCTTTGCCAACATAATAATAGAATGACAAAAATCACCTTCGCGGTTTTCCTCCGGCGAGGGTGATTTTGTTATGTACGGGTATTTTGTTGCGGTCGTTGTTTTATGTGTTTTCTTCGTTTAAGTCCTGTAATCTAAGGCCGGCAGTGCCGGTGACGGGCAGGGAAAAGACGATGGCTTTCGCTTTGGTCTCAAGCCCGGCTTCCTGCATAATGGCAGTCATGACGTTGTTTTTATCCGCGTGCTTTACGACGATGAGCACAAGCTCTTTTTCAGTGGCGAGGGAAACGCCGAGGAACTTTTCCGCGCCCTCCATGCCGGTGCCCTTCGCGTGGATAACGGTGCCGCCGCCTGCGTTTTCGCGGCGCGCTGCGGCCATAATCTGCTCGGTATAGCCCTGGTTTGCGATGACGACCAGAAGCTCGTATTTGGTATCTTTCAAGACGCTTTCCTCTCCTTTCTGAAACGGCTGACCGTTCGTTAAAAACTCCAGCTGACGTTTGCCGCCGATACTGCTGAGCGGCATGGTGAACGCGATGCCGGTGCCGGGAATATCGATGAGCATGATGGTCTGCAGCCCCTTTTGCACGGCACTCCAGACCTTGCCGGTGACAACGGAAAGCAGCACGGCTTTTTGCGTGGCTTCAAGTCCGAAATCGTTTAGAATTTCGGACGCGGCGGTGCCTTTGCCGAGCGTGCTGAGCACGACCTCGATCCCATAGGTTTTATAAAATGACAGAAATTTCTGGCTTTGGTTGCGGTCTGTAATGGTAATCATCCAGTATAAATTGTCGCCCATAAACGCCCTCCTTTACAGTTCGATGATCGCGTTTTCGTCCATATCGGCGAATGCGGCGGGTGCGGCGGTCTCCGTTTTACGGCGCTGCATGAGCTTTGCCGCGAGGCCCATGACCTGAATGGTGATGAGCGGCGTCATGGCGACCATGGCAACGACACCGAAGGCATCTGTGACCATGTTGCCGCCGACGGCCGTGCACGCGCCCTGTGCGAGGGGGAGCAGAAACGCCGCGGTCATGGGGCCGGAAGCGACGCCGCCAGAGTCAAACGCGATGGCGGTGTAGATCTTCGGGACAAAAAACGAGATGATGAGCGCGAGCGCGTAGCCCGGGATGAGGAACCACAAAATCGAAATGCCGGTGAGGACGCGGATCATGGCGAGCCCGAGCGAGATGGACACGCCGACGGAAAGCCCGATGCCCATGGCCTTGGCGGAGATGGCGCCGTCTGTGATCTCCTCGACCTGACGATTGAGAACGTACACGGCGGGCTCTGCGCGAACAATGAAATAGCCCATGACCATAGCGACGGGAATGACGACAGCGGAGTATTTGTAAGAAGCTAACTGCTGCCCGAGGTAATGACCGGCGGGCATGAAGCCGACATTTGCACCGGTAAGAAACAGCACAAGGCCGATGTATGTATAAACGAGGCCCATGCCAATCTGGAATAATTTGCGCTTAGAAAGCCGCAGAACAAGAAACTGCGCCGCGAGGAAAAAGAGAATGATCGGCAGGAGAGAGACGGCAATCTCGATGAGGTAGGTCGGGATGCCGGTGCGGAACAGCTCGAAAAGCTCTGAGGAATCCTGCATTTCGGGCAGGATGGGCGGCGTGTAGGTGCTTTCATTCGGATTGTAGATGATGCCGAGGATCATGACGGCCAAAATGGGGCCGATGGACGAGAGCGCAACGAGGCCGAAGCTGTCGTCTGCCGCATGGCGGTCGCTGCGGATGGCCGAGATGCCGACGCCGAGCGCCATGATGAACGGCACGGTCATGGGGCCGGTCGTCACGCCGCCGGAATCGAACGCGACGGCGAGAAATTCCGGCGGGACAAAGAACGCCAGAAGGAATACGACGGCGTAGCATCCGACAAGCAACGGCGGCAGCGCGATAGAAAACAGCATGCGCAGAAGCGACACGACGAGAAACACGCCGACACCGCATGCGACGGATAGAATGAGAATTAAATTCGGCACGGACGGCACCTGCGATGCGAGCACCTGTAAGTCCGGCTCCGAGACCGTGATGATAAAGCCGAGCAAAAACGAAAGCGTGATAACGACACCGAGCTTTTTCGTTTTTGTCATGGCGGTACCGATGCGCTCGCCCATGGGGGTCATGGCGGTCTCTGCGCCGGTGGTGAAGAACATCATGCCGACCAAAATGAGCACTGCGCCCATTAAAAAGCACAGCAGAACGCTTGGCGAGAGCGGCGCAATGGTGAATGAGAGCGCCAGCACGATGGTGATGATGGGAAGGACAGCCTGAAGCGCTTCCTTCCATTTTTCTGAGAGGATTTGTCTTAACTTCAATCGATGCCTCACGACCTTTCTTAGATGTTGTGGGGTGGTTGAACGAAAATCACTTTTATTATAGCATAAAAACGCGTGGCTGTGACGATTAAAATTGTGAATTTTTCAAAAAATTGTATAAATCTAAACCAAAACGGAAATAGAGATGAAAACGAAAAGGCTGCCCGGCAAAGTGCGGGACAGCCTTTTTGGATGAAATTATAGCTTTGAAAGGAGCGTTTCGACGTGGCTTTGTGAGAACGAGGGTTTGTCGCCCATGGGGAACGGGATATGAAGCGTCTTGTATTTGGCGGCGCAGATGTTTTTAAACGGCAGCCACTCGATTTTCTCCAAATTGGAGAACGACTCCGCGAGAGCTTTGACGGCGCGGAGGCTCTCAACCGTATCGGAAAGACTGGGCGCGACGACGTGGCGCACCCAGAGGGGAATATGCATTGATTCCGTAAGGCGCATGAAATCGACCGTGTGCTGCAAGGAGCCGCCGCAGTGGGCTTTGTACTGCGCTTCCGTGGGAAACTTGATGTCACAAAGGACGAGGTCTGTGTGCTTGAGAACCTGCTTGGCACGGGAAAGGTCGCCGGCGCCGGCGGTATCGAGCGCGGTGTGGATGTTGTGCTCATGTAGGCGCCGGAATAATTCCGCGACGAACTCGGGCTGCAAAAGCGGTTCGCCGCCCGAGACGGTGACACCTCCATTTTCGCCGAAATAGGGGCGGTAACGGAGGATTGTTTTGCAGAGATCCTCTGCCGTGTAGGGCGTGCCGCCGGTTAAGTCCCACGTTTCGGGGTTATGGCAGTAGGCACAGCGCAGCGGGCAGCCTTGCAGAAAGACGACGTAGCGCAGGCCGGGGCCGTCTACCGCGCCCATGGACTGTACGGAGCTGACGCGGCCTTCCATTAGATTGCCTCATGGAATGTGCGGGAGATGACTTCGCGCTGCTGCTCTTTGGAGAGACGGTGGAAGTTGACCGCATAGCCGGAAACGCGGATGGTGAGGTTGGGGTATTTTTCCGGGTTATGGTAGGCATCGATGAGCGTTTCGCGGTTCATGACGTTGACGTTGAGGTGATGCGCACCCTGAATGAAGTAGCCCGAAAGGAGCTGGACGAGGTTTGTGATGCGGTCTTCCTCCGTTTTGCCGAGGGCTTCCGGAATGATGGAGAACGTGTTCGAGATGCCGTCGCGGCAATAATCATAAGAAAGCTTTGCGACGGAGTTGAGCTCTGCGAGCGCGCCGGATTTATCACGGCCGCTCATGGGATTTGCGCCCGGGGCGAGCGGCTCGCCGAGTTTGCGGCCATCCGGCGTGTTGCCGGTCTTTTTGCCGTACATAACGTTGGAGGTGATGGTCAAAATGGACAGCGTGTGCTGTGCGCCGCGGTAGAGCGGGTATTCGCGCAGGGCATCGTAGAAGCGGCGCACCTGCTCGCAGGCGATGGAATCGACACGCGGGTCATCATTGCCAAAGCACGGGAACTCGCCCTCGGTCTCGAAGTCGGTGACGAGGCCGGTCTCGGGGTCGCGGATGCAGCGCACCTTGGCATATTTAATGGCGGAAAGGGAGTCTGCCATGCAGCTCATGCCGGCGATGCCGAACGCCATCAAACGGCGGACGTTCGTATCGTGCAGCGCCATCTGGCTCTTTTCGTAGGCGTATTTGTCGTGCATGTAGTGGATGGTGTTCATGGCATCGACGTAAGTTTTTGCGAGCCAATCGCGGTAGAAATCGAGGCGGTTGAGGAGGCCGTCGAAATCGACGTATTCGTCCGGCCAGACAGGCATTTCAGGTGCGACGCGGGTCTTTTTTACTTCGTCCATGCCGCCGTTGATGGCGAGCAGGACGAGCTTTGCAAGGTTTGCGCGCGCACCGAAGAACTGCATATCCTTGCCGACGCGCATGGCGGAGACGCAGCAGGCAATGGCGTAATCATCACCGAATGCGGGGCGCATAACGGTGTCGCTCTCGTACTGGATGGCATCGGTATCGCAGGAGACCTTCGCGACGAAGCGCTTCCAGTTTTCCGGCAGGTGCTTTGACCACAGCACGGTGAGGTTCGGCTCCGGGGACGGGTGGAGGTTATAGAGCGTATGAAGCATGCGGTAAGAGTTTTTGGTGACGAGCGTGCGGCCGTCCTCGCCGGTGCCGCCGAGGGACTCGGTGATCCACATGGGGTCGCCGCCGAAAAGCTCGTTGTATTCGGGTGTGCGCAGGTGGCGCGCCATGCGGAGCTTTAAGACGAAATCGTCCATGATCTCCTGTGCGCCGGATTCATCGAGTACGCCTTCTTTGAGGTCGCGTTCAAAATAAATGTCAAGGAATGTGGAGGTGCGGCCGAGGCTCATGGCGGCACCGTTCTGCTCTTTGATGGCGGCGAGATATGCGAAATAGAGCCACTGCACAGCCTCGCGGGCGTTTTCTGCCGGGCGGGTGATGTCGTAACCGTACATGGCGGCCATTTTCACCATGTCCTTGAGCGCGGTGATCTGGTCGGTGACTTCTTCGGAAAGGCGAATGGTATCGGCCGTGAGGGGATTTTTGCCGAGGTCGGCTTTATCTTTCTGCTTTTGGAGAATCAAACGGTTTACGCCGTAGAGCGGAACGCGGCGGTAATCGCCGATGATGCGGCCGCGGCCGTAGGCATCCGGCAGGCCGGTGATGATGCCGGCGTGGCGTGCGGCGCGCACGTCATCCGTATAGGCAGAGAACACGCCGTCGTTGTGGGTCTTGTGGTATTTAAACTCCTCTTCAATTTTATCGGAGACCTTGTAGCCGTAGGCTTCGCAGGCGGAGCGCACCATGCGCATGCCGCCGAACGGGTTGCAAGCGCGCTTTAACGGCTCGTCGGTCTGGAGGCCGACGATGATCTCGTTTTCCTTATCAAGGTAGCCGGGGCCGAAAGACGTGGCGGTGATGACGGTTTCGGTATCGATGTTCAAAACGCCGCCGTTTTGCTGCTCGGCGCGGCAGAGAGCCTCGTACTTTTCGAGCATTTTTTCGGTGCGTGCGGTCGGGGGCTGCAAAAAGCTTTCGTCGCCCGTGTAGGGGGTGTAGTTTTTCTGGATGAAGTCGCGGACATCGATGCGATCCTGCCACTTACCGCCTTTAAAATCTCTCCAAGCGTTCATAGTTTCCCATTCCTTTCCGGCGTTTTGCCGTGCAAATTTCCTTGTTTTGGAAGCTGCTGACATAAAAACAGGGCAGTGCTTTCAAAACACTGCCCAGACGGTCGGCTCATTTTCATACTTTTGCTCCACGATGTCCCCATCTTGTATTCCGTCAGTTACAAAAGTACTTTAACTTGTGGTCTTATTGTACACGCAAAAGTGCGAAATGTCAACTGTGAATTTTACGTTCGATGTACTCCACCTCTTTGTCGAGCATAACGGGGGTGAGGGAAACGCCGAACAGGTGCTCGATAAGGCCGGTTTTCAATAGCTCCTCCGGCGTGCCGCTTTGCATGATTTGGCCGTTTTTCATGAGAAGCAGGCGGTCACAGAACTTGAACGTGAGGGGGAGCTCGTGCAGGACGATGCCGACGGCTTTGTTTTGCACTTTGAGCGTAGAGAGGAGCGCCATGAGCTCGAATTTATGGTGCGCATCAAGGTAAGTAGTGGGCTCATCGAGCAGGACGACGTCGGTGTTTTGCGCTAAAAGCATGGCGAGGAACACGCGCTGGCGCTCGCCGCCCGAAAGCATAGGCAGGCGGCGGTCGGCAAAGGCCGACACACCGGCAGTTTTAAGCGCGTTTTGAATGACGGTGCGGTCTTTATTGGACAGCGTGCGCGAAAAGCCGAGGTAGGGATAGCGCCCATGGGAGACGAGCGTTTTGGCGGTGATATCCGGCACGGCCCTTTGCTGCGGCAGGAACGAGACGCGCCGCGCGAGAGCTTTGGGGGCAAGGGCAGCAATGTCGGTTTCCGCGGTACCGCCGCACAGGGTGATGCTGCCGGAATCCGCTTTAATAAGGCGGCAGAGCGCGCGGAGCAGCGTCGTTTTGCCGCAGCCGTTTGGGCCGAGGATGCCGGTGACTTCGCCGCGGCGGAGTTCGCCCGAGACTCCGCGGAGAATTTCGGCGTGATTTAACGTGACGCAAAGGTCAGCGAATTTTAAGGCGGTGGAAAGGTTTCGGTTCATTCGAGTTTTCCTCCTTTTTTGCGCACGATGAGGAAAAGGAAGAACGGGCCGCCGAGCAGCGACAGTACGATGCCGACGGGAATCTCATACGGGGAAAACAGCGTGCGGCTGAGGGTATCGCACAATAAGACGAACGACGCGCCGAAGAGGGCCGAAAGCGGCGCTAAGATGCGGTGGCGCGCGCCGATGAAGTGGCGCAGGATGTGCGGTACGATGAGTCCCACGAAGCCGAGAAGCCCCGAAAAGCTGACTGCGCCGCCTGCAAGCAGGCTGGCCGTCATGAGCAGGAGAAAGCGTGTTCCTTGCACACGCATGCCGAGCGACTGCGCGGTCTCATCGCCGAGGGAGAGAACGTCCATTTCGCCGGAAAACAGCACGGCAAGGAGCAGACCAAGCAGGATGGCAATCCACGCAGGGGTGAGATTTTTGTACGCGATGCCGGAAAATCCGCCGATGAAAAAGGAGCTGGAATTATAGATGGTATCCGGGAAAAAGGTCTTTATGGCGTTGCTGCCGGCGGTGAAAACACTGCTTAAGGCCACGCCCGCGAGGGTGATCGTTGTGCGGGAAGCACCGCTTTTTGCCGCGACGGCATAAATGAGCAGTGACGCGAAAAGAGCGCCAAGGAATGCTGCAAACGGTAAAAACGCGGTGGCTGTGGGGAAGACGGCGAGCAAAAACAGCACGGCAAAGCCCGCCCCGGCGTTGACACCGATGATGTTCGGTGCGGCAAGGGCGTTATTTAAGACATTCTGTAAGAGCACACCGGAGACCGCAAGTGCTGCGCCCGAGAGCACGGCGGCAAGGGCGCGCGGTAGGCGCACGTAGAACAGGATGCGGCTGTCGGGCGTTAAACTGCCGTTTTGCAGGGCAGAGACAGCTTCGCGAATAGAAATTTGTGCCGAGCCGACACAGAGGCTCAGCACAAAGGAGAAAACGAGCAGCAGGAGCGCTGCGGGAAATAAAATTTTCTTACGCATCTTCGTTCAAAAGGAGCTTTGCAATGTATGCGTAGCTCTCGTCCCAACGGTTTAAGGGCTTATAGTGGAAAAGGTCTTTCGGCAGATAGATGTAGCGGCCGTTCTTCACGGCGGAGAGCTCGCTCCACGCGGGGTTATTTTCGATGTTCTCCGCCATGTAGGTCTTGGCGTTTTCTTCGCTGCCCATCGTCATGACGAGGATGTAGTCCGGGTCGGCTTCGATGACGGATTCCAAGCTGAGGTCTTCGAGCAGGCTTTCGTTATCGTCTGCGATGTTGTGCGCACCGAGCTCTTTTAAAATGGCGCCCGCAACGGTGTCTTCGCCTTTGGCCTTGACGCCGGTGGAATAAGCGCGCAAAAGCAGGACGGTGGGGGCTTTCTGTCCGGAGAGCTTTTCGGCTGTCTCCTGCTTTATAGCTTCAATGCGCTTTAAAACCCGCGTGACGTTTTCGTCGTATTTTTCACCGTCCGGGTCGTTGACGGCGCAGAAATTCAGCATGATCTTTGCATAATCCATGACGTTATCCATGTGAAAATAGCCGTGGGGAATCTGCATATCGGTGAGGGCGGAATCGAGCTCCGCGTGGGCGGGCAGGTCGGCGGATAAAATCACGTAATCCGGGGAGAGTGCCGCGACGCTCTCAAGATTCGGCTCCGTGACGGTGCCGACGAGCGCGGTGTCGTCATCGATTTCGATGCCGTGCTCGTCTACGGCATCTTCGGTAATACCGGCGAGTTTACCGCCGGAGAGCAGCCAGCACTCGGCAAACGAGCCGTAAAGGGAGACGACGCACGGATCGTCGGGGAGCTCCGTTTTGGTGCCGTAGGAATCCGTAATGACGCGCTCGGAGACGGCGGTCGTTTCGGGAGCGGCGGAGGAGCTTTCAGGGGTGGTTTCGTTTTTCGCCGGGGCGGCGCAGCCGGAAAGGAGCAGCACGGCGGAAAGCGCGAGCGCTGCGAGGAACTTGAGTTTCATAGGGTATCCTTTCGGAATTATTTTGCGAGGATCTCCTCGCGGCGGTTCAGAAGATCATCGGAGAAGACGTCGTGCTCGAATTTTTCGATGCCAAGACGGTCAATAGCTTTGCCGAGGCGTTCTTTGGGCATGGCGTTTTCCTTGAACCAGAGCATGGTCTTCTCGAGCAGAGGCTCAATCTCCGCGCGGGTGACGAAGCGGCTGAGCGGCGTGCCCATGCGCGTTTGCTTGCCCCACGTGCCGCCGACATAAATGCGGTAAACGACCGGGCTTTCGTGGCGGACAGCCTTAAACGGACATTTGCCGGTGCAGACGCCGCAGGCGAGGCACTTTTCATCGATATGTAATTTGCCGTTTTTGACGTGTGCAGCCTTGGAGGGACATGACTTTTCCACCATGCAGACCTTGCAGCCGCGGCAGGTGTCTTCGTCGAAGATCGGCACGCGGTGGCCCTCGATGCCGAAATCGTTTAAGGAAGGCTTCATGCAGCTATTCGGGCAGCCGCCGATGCCGATTTTGAACTTGTGCGGCAGTTTGACATTTGCCCAGCCGACGTAGTATTTTTCGTGCAGCTCTTTGGCGAGCGCCTGTGTATCGTAGTTGCCGTAGACGCACGTGGTGCCCTTACATGCGGTGACGGGGCGTATTTTAGCGCCGGTGCCGCCGAAGTAGAGGCCACGCTCGGCAGCGTAATCGCAGGCGGCATCAATCTGCTCGAAGGGGATGCCGACGATCTCGGCAGACAGGCGGGAGGTGAACGTCACCTTGCCGCTGCCGAATTTTTCGGCAATCTCGGAGATGGTGCGCAGGTCGGCAGCGGTGAAGACCGCGCCGGCGCAGACGAGACGGCCGGAGAAGCACTCTGTGCCGCGATTGATGAGGAAGCCGCGGCCCTTGACGGACGCGATCTGTTCGGGTTTTAACATGATGAACACTCCAATATCCAAGCAAAATATTCCCTGTAATTATAGCCTTTTTTGGGGGTAATGGCAAGAAATGCGGGTGATTTTTGCAAAAGAAATGAAAAAACCGGGCGAAGTATTGGATTTTCCTTTGAACTGTGTTAAAATAGCTAATAACAAATCATCTTCTGTTCCGGCGGCGTTTTGAATGCGCGCCGAAATAAAGAAAGGCGAAGTGAGCTTTTATGAAACGAAGCATCCATTATAAAAACATTTTGAAAACGGCGGTCACGGCGGCACTGTGCGCTGTGATAATCCTTGGCACCGCGGCGTGCGGCAATGGCAGCGCCAAGGCGGAGCCCTCCCCTTCCCCGAGCGTGGTGCCTACCACAACGCCCGTGCCGGTCGAAAAAGTGAAGGTGGCGACCATCAACGACATCGACGATTCGTTGAATGTGCGCAGCGAGGCTTCGACGGATTCCGAAATTCTCGGCACGGCAGAGGCCGGCGAGGTGTTCGAGGTTGTGGCACAGGACGATACCTCCGAGTGGGTGGAAATCTCTTACTTTGGGCAGAATGCGTATGTGTTCGCGGAATTTGTGACGATCAGTGAGAAAGAGAAGACCGCACTTGCGACCGCGATGCCCTCGCCGACCCCGAATGCGGAAGACGGCACGACCGATGACAACGGGGACAGCGATGACGCGCAAAAGGACAGCGAGGCATCGCCGACACCCGCTCCCACCGCAGAGCCGACGCCGAATGCGAATAATCCTATCATCGTAAACGGCGGTAACCGAGAGAATACGAGCTCCGGCAGCACATCAGACGGCATGACGGCAGAGACCATTCGCGATACGGAAGATCCGGAGCGACGCTGAGGTAAACTATGAATGTGTTAGTTATAGGCTGCGGCCTGCTTGGGCGAAAAATCGCCCGCACCATGGACGAAATGGGTTGGGACGTTTCTGTTTTAAGCAACATTGAAAGCGACTTGGAGCTTTTGGAAAACGATTTCGAGGGCGTGACATTCCGCGGGTTCCCGATGGATATTCGCAACCTGCGCGAAGCGGGCATTGAAAGCTGCGACGCGGTGGCGGTGACAACGGCGGACGATAACCTCAATATCACGGTGGCGCAGATTGCGCGCGATTACTTCGGTATCCAAAACGTGGTGGCGCGTGTATCCGACCCCGCGCGTGAATTGATTTTTGAGCATATGGGATTGCATACCATTTGCCCCACAAACCACGCCGGCGACCGCATTGTGCGGATGCTGAGCGGCGAAAAAATGAACAAGAAAATCGAGTTCGGTCTGCATACGGTCGACTTTGACGTGCGGCCGGCGGAGCGGCATCAGATCGGCAAGAATGTGGACGAACTGCGCGGCAACCCGGGCGAAGTGGTGTTCGGCATCATCCGCAAAAGCGGCGCGTTCGTTTTAGCGGGGCTTGCACCCTTGAAGCCCGAGGCAGGCGACGAGATTGTGTACAGCCGCGCAATTGATTAAGGGGGATGTGCCATGAACATTGTCATTATGGGCGGCGGCAAGGTGGGCGAAAGCCTTGCGCGCCGCATTTTGGAGGGCCGCCGCCACGAGGTGCGTATCATCGAGAGCGACCGCGCGCGCAGCTTACAGCTTGCAAACGCGCTGGACGTGGAGATCATCTGCGGCGACGGCACGAACATTGACATGCTGGAAAACGCCGGTGTACGTGACGCCGACTGCTTTATTGCGATATCCGGTGACGATGCGAATAATCTCGTTGCGTCGCAGCTTGCAAAGCAGTATTTCGGCGCGAAAAAAGTGATTGCCCGCGCAAACGACCCGCGCAATTTGGAGACAATGCGTGTGCTTGGCGTGGATTATGCGGTGAGCAGCACGGAAATCATTGCGCAGATGATTGAGCAGGAAGCGAACCTGATGGAGTTTCATCTTGTGGCATCGCTGAACAAGGGCCGCGGTCAGATTTGCTCCGTGACGCTTGGAGAGAATTCGGTTTTGCACGGCAAGTCGGTGCGTGAGGTGGTGTTCCCGAAGGGGGCGCTGCTGATTTCCATTGTGCGAAATAACAAACTCATCATTCCGGGCGGCGACACGGTGCTGCAAGCGGGCGATGAGATTATTGCGGTATGCGAGGAACGCGCACAGAAGGCACTTATCCGCCTGATGAACAGCACGCATGCGGATGAGAAATAAGTCGATTTTTTTATGATTTATATAGCAGGAACCCCGTTGGCACGTTGTGTGTTTACGGGGTTCCTGCTTTGTTCATTTAATTCTAATGATTTGCGGGGCAAATCATGCAGGGAACCCATGCAACTGGGTTTCCTACGGTTCTGGTTTTGTGGAGGCAAAAAGTGTTTCGCGCTCTGCGGAGCGCGACTTGGGGCGTTGCCCCGAGACCCCATAAACTTTCTGAAGAAAGTTTAATCAAAGACTTTTAACGTTGCGGTATTATGGATTTCGGCGGCTTTATTTTACAGCTTTAAAGTGCTTTGTGACGCTGGTGCCGTCTTCGTAGACGTCTCTTGTCAAATTAAGGCCTGCGTTCATCAGCATGGCGCCGGAATAGACGGTGCCGGTCTCCTCGTCCTGATAGTACGTTTTGGGGTCGAGGCCGCGCAGGCGCTGCACGCAGTAACGGGTCTCGGGCTGACGCATGACGACGGCAGTCATCATGGCTTCCGTTTTATCCGGCGAAACGAACTCCCACGCGCAGTAGAAGTCGTTCTCGGTCGGGGAGACGAGGCGGTAGAAATCGCCCTCGCGGACAAGGCGGTGATATTTGCGGTAGTCGGCGATCTGCTGCTTTACTTCGGCTTTTTCGTCGTCGGTGAGCTTTCTGGGGTCTAACTCGTAGCCGAATGTGCCGCACATGGCGACGTTGCCGCGGGTTTTAAGCGAGGTGCGCGGGCGGGCTGCGACGTGTGCGCCAAACGAGGAGATAGGGTAGCACATGGACGTGCCGAACTGAATGGTGAGGCGCTCGATGGCGTCGGTGTTGTCGCTGCACCAGATCTGCGGGGAATAATACAGCATGCCGGCATCGAAACGTCCGCCGCCGCCGGAGCAGTTTTCAAAGAGGATATTCGGAAACGCTTTGACAAAACGATCCATGAGGTCGTATGTACCGAGCACGAAGCGGTGCATGACCTCCTTCTGGCGCTCCGGCGGGAGCAGCGCAGAGCCGACCTCGGTCAGATTGCGGTTGAAGTCCCATTTGACGTAATCAATCTTATTTTCACTGAGGACTTTATACATCTGCGCGAAGATATTATCGCGCACGTCTTTTCTCGTCATATCGAGGACGTACTGCAAGCGTGCGGGGGAGTTTTCACGGTTCGGCACGTGCAGGCACCAATCCGGGTGGGCGCGGTAGAGGTCGCTGTCCGGGGAAATCATCTCCGGCTCATACCAGATGCCGAACTTTAAGCCCTCTGCGTTGACGCGCTCGATGAGGGAACTGAGGCCGCCTTTGAGCTTCTTTTCGTTGACATACCAGTCGCCGAGGGAGGAATCGTCGCTTTCGCGGTGGCCGAACCAACCGTCGTCCATGACAAGCATATCGACGCCCATTTTGGCGGCTTCGTGTGCGAACGCGACAAGCTTATCATCGTCAAAATCGAAATATGCGGCCTCCCAGCTGTTGATGAGCACGGGGCGTTCCACATCGCGCCACGGACTCTTGATGAGGTGCTTCATGTAGGTGCGGTGGAAAATGCGGCTCATCTCGCCGAGGCCCTTATCGGTGTAGACCATGACGGCTTCCGGCGCGGTGAAGGATTCGTTTGGCTCCAGGCGCCAGGTGAAATCGGTGGGGTTGATGCCCGCGAGAAGGCGCGTGGCGTTCAAACAATCCACTTCGGCTTCAATGGAGAAGTTGCCGCTGTAAATGAGGTTGACGCCGTAGACTTCGCCGTTTTCTTCGGTGGCGCCGTGGGCTTTCAGCGCGACGAACGGGTTGTGGTTGTGTGAGGAGGAGCCGCGCTTGCTTTGGATGGATTGAATGCCGTGGCAGAGCGGGCGCTCTGTAACGGTGCGCTCCTTTGCCCACTTGCCGTAAAGGTGCACCATGTCGTAATCCATCGTGTTGAAGTCGAGGCAGGTGCTGAACACACGCTCAAGCTCCATGGCGCGGTCGGACGTATTCGTCACGACGGCGTGACGCGTCATGACAGGCAGATCTTTGTAAACGGTGTAGTAGAGCTTCACTTCGGCGTTTGTCGTTTGGTCGAGCGTGGTGACCTCGAGCGTTTCGCTGTCACCGTTTTCGTCGCGCAGAGATGGCATGCCGGGCAGCGCAGGCTTTTCGCTTAAAAAGCGGTGCGAAACGTAGCGGATGTCGGTCGCGATATTGCCGTCCGCGTTGCGGATTTGGAGTGCGGAGATGCGGAAATCGCCGGTGCCGTTGCAGGAATATTCGCTCGGCTGTGTATCCGGGGAAAACTCCGTGCCGACGTAGCCTGCGGCGTCGGGCGTGAAGGAGCCGAAGTAGCCGCGGTCCAATAAATAGCGCATGTCGCAGTCCGGCAGGTATGCGCCGTAGTAGAGGTGTAGCAGGCGGCCGCTGTCATGCACGGCAAAAACGTAACTGGAGGAAGCGGTATCCAGCTTGAAAATTTTCTTTTCGGCATCAAATAAAATCGCCATAAAATCGTTCCTTTCGGGAAAACATAAAAATTCGGGCAGAGAAATATCCGTTTATAACAACAGTATATCGTTTATGCGGCTTTTGCGCAATAGTCATTTGTTGCATAAAGTTGGCGGTTTGTGATGCTGCGTACGGCGCGGGCTTCGGCATTTTGCTAAAGGCGGCAATGAAATTTGGTGGAATTGTGATAGAAACGGCTTTTTCGGAAAAAAATAGCTTTACTTTTCTCTTGGTTTGTATTATAGTTAATGTGATGTGGAAGCGGTTACACATTGTAAAGGACTATATGTGTTCGCTTTCGAATGTCTTTTGAAAAAATATAAAATGGAGGAAACTACAATGGCTAAAATTATCGGCAATGCACTCCCGAACATCCCGTGGCAGGATAAGCCGCAGGGCTACGATAAGCCGGTTTGGCGTTATGACCACAACCCGATCATTCCGCGTGATCTCATCCCCACTTCCAACAGCATCTTCAACTCCGCAGTTGTCCCGTTTGAGGGCAAGTTCGCTGGCGTTTTCCGCTGCGACAACCGCTCTGTTGAGATGGACATCTTCGCAGGCTTCTCCGATGACGGCATCAACTGGAAGATCAACCACGAGCCGATTGACTTCCAGCCGGCTCCCGGCTGCGACCCGTGCGTAACCCGCAAGGAATATCGCTATGACCCGCGCGTTTGCTGGATTGAGGACCGTTACTACATCACCTGGTGCAACGGTTTCCACGGCCCGACGATCGGCGTAGGCTATACCTATGACTTTAAGACCTTCTATCAGATGGAGAACGCTTACCTGCCGTATAACCGCAACGGCGTTATGTTCCCGAAGAAGATCAACGGCAACTTCGCAATGCTGAGCCGTCCGTCCGACACCGGTCACACCCCGTTCGGCGACATCTTCTACAGCGAGAGCCCGGACATGACGTATTGGGGTAAGCACCGCTATGTCTTCGGCACGAGCAGTCACTCCGGCTGGCAGTCCAAGAAGGTCGGCCCCGGCCCGATTCCGATCGAGACCGATGAAGGCTGGCTGATGATTTATCACGGCGTTCTGAACTCCTGCAACGGCTTCGTTTATCGCTTCGGCGTAGCGCTTCTTGACCACGAGAAGCCGTGGATTGTGAAGGAAAGAGGCAACTTCTATGTCTTCGGTCCGGAAGAGAGCTATGAGCTCACCGGTGACGTGCCGAACGTTACGTTCCCGTGCGCTACCCTGACCGATGCCGACACCGGCCGCATCACCATCTACTATGGTGCTGCCGACACCGTCACCGGCATGGCCTTCACCACCGTTGACGAGCTGCTTTCCTACATGAGAAAGTACCCGCACGAAGTATAAGACACCATTGTACAAAGACCGCCTGACGGCTTAGCACACTGTTGTCTTGATCGCTTTGGTTGAATTAGAATAGCTTTTTCGCAGGCGCTTCCGTTTTTCGGGAGCGCCTGTTTTTTATGGAATTGTTGTATTTTACGGCAAAATCTGGTATGATGAAGCTATGAAAAACCGCGATGGGCGGAAAACGGTTAGGAGCTGTATGAATATGAAAGAGTATGTCATTGAGAAAACGGTGGGTACGCCGGACTGGACAAAGGTGCCGGAGCTGCAGGTGGACAATGTTTGTTGGCTGCCGGACGCGGGCGTGCGCATGGAGCAGCAGATCTGCCACGACGACGAGAAAATCTACGTGCACCAAGTGGCGCGCGAAAAGAACATCCGCGCGGAGCTGACCGATAAGCTCGGCAGCATCTGCACGGACAGCTGTATGGAGTTTTTCTTCTCCCCGGTGCCGGAGGACGGGCGGTATTTTAACATTGAGTTGAACTTGAACGGCGCGATTTTCCTTGGCTTCGGCCACGGCAGAGCAGACAGCATCCGTTTGATTCCGGAAGACCACAAGAAGCTTTTTAACATCCGCACGAACAAAACGGCGGACGGGTGGGAAATCTTTTATGAAATTCCGCTCGAATTTCTGCATGTATTTTACCCCGATTACGACTTTAAAAGCGGGCGTGTGATCCGCGCGAACTGCTTTAAATGCGGCGACCTCACCGTGCAGCCGCACTATATGATGTGGAATGAGACGACGAGTGAAACGCCGGATTTCCATCGTCCGCAGGACTTTGGCCGCATGATCTTCGCGTAAACCGCGGTATTCAGCGGGATATTCATGGATTAGTCCAATATCTTTTGCCGAAGTCTGCGCAGAATTGTCGTTTTTCCAAGTTGCAAGGTGAGTGAATTTCCAGTAAAATAGTAATAATGGGTAAATGAAAAATATCGCAAAAGTTTTGCATAGCTTATGCGCCTGACGCAAAACTATCGTTTAGAGTATTGCGTCGGCAGGAAAGGATTGGTGTGCATATGCCACTGGAAAGGATCGACAGTTATTTTAACGGCGCGGTGGAGTCTTATGACGAGCGCTTGAAACGCAGCGCAGAGGATGAAGACGGCTACATTCGCCGCACGGCGGAGTTTTTCCCGAAGAAGGAGCACCTGCACATTCTGGACATCGGCATCGGCACGGGCACGGGTCTTACGGCAATTTTAGAGCAGAACCCGACGATTTATGTGGACGGCATTGACTGCGCGGATAAGATGCTCTCAGAAATTCCGAAAAATCTGCCGGAGCACAAGGAGCGCATCCGCACGATTTGTGGTGATTTCTTTAAATATGAGTTGGAGCCGGAAAGCTATGACGGTGCGGTTTCCATGATGGCGCTGCATTATTACAGCCGCGAAGAGAATTTGGAGCTGTTTCACCGCGTGTGCCGCAGCATTAAAAAGGGCGGGTTCTTTCTGTTGAGCGACAAATTCGCGCCGACGCAGATGTATGAGGACTTCTGCCGTTCCGAGTTTGAGCAGAAGCGCAAGGAGCAGCATTTGTCGGCAGACGAGCATTACTATTGCTTTACACCGCAGTATGTGGCGGGCGAAGCGGCGCTGCTTTTCAAAGCGGGCTTTGCAGAGGTACGCGTGTGCTGGGCAAAATCCAACACGGCAGTGCTTCTTGCCACAAAATAAACAAATAACAGTTGAAAAGCCGGTCGAACTGCGTACAAATAAACGGTACGCGTCTTGACCGGCTTCTTTTTTAATGCTATAATGTTTCAAAAGCAACTATTTTGGGAATGGGTGAATACTTTTGGAACTCTTTAACGCACAGCATGTTTTGCACGGCGAGCCTGTGACGGGCGAGCTGCCGTCTACGAACTCGCTTTTCAAAACGACCATCAACATGGCGTGGCCTTCGATGGTGGAATCGTTTTTGGTGGCGCTCGTCGGCTTTATCGATACCATCATGGTGAGCACGCTGGGCTCTTACGCCATTGCAGCGGTGGGCCTGACGCAGCAGCCGAAGTTCATCGGTTTGGCGCTGTTTATGTCGATGAGCACGGCCATCTCGGCGCTGGTTGCACGGCGTAGGGGCGAGCAGAACCGCGAAAGCGCGGTGCGCATTTTGAAAACATGCATTCTGGTCGCCGTGATTTTGACGGCGATCATCAGCGTTACGTTTACGGCGTTTGCAGACCCCATTATCCGCTTTGCGGGCTCGGCGGACGATACGCATGAAGCGGCGGTGGAGTATTTCCAAATCATCATGGGCGGCATCGGGTTTACGACCGTGATGATGATCGTGAACGCGGCACAGCGCGGCGCGGGCAACACAAAGATCGCGCTGCGCACGAACATGGTCTCTAACCTTGTGAACGTGGTGTTCAACTATCTTTTGATCGGCGGCAACTTCGGGTTTCCGGCGCTCGGCACGCGCGGCGCGGCGCTTGCGACCGTCATCGGCTCTGTGCTCGGCTGCGCGATGAGCTTGCATTCCATGTTCGCGAAGTCCTCGTTTGTGTATATCCGCGGTGTGAAAGGCTTTTTTACCTCGAAGTTTGACGTGCGCTCACTGCTTAACGTCGGTTCCAGCGCGTTTGTGGAGCAGATTTTCCTACGCATCGGCTTTTTGCTGTTCGCCATCACCGTTGCGAACCTCGGCACCACTGCGTATGCTGCGCACCAGATTGGCATGAATATGATGAGTTTGACGTTCTCACTCGGTGATGGGCTTTCGGTGGCGTCTGTGGCGCTGATCGGCAGGAGTCTCGGCGAAGAACGGCGCGACCTTGCAAAGCTATACGCCTCCATGTGTCAGCGAATCGGACTTTTCTGCGCGTTTGTGATGTCGATGATTTTCCTATTCTTCGGCAGGAATCTCTATGGCCTGTTTTCGAATGAGCAGGAAATTCTCGATATGGGTGTGATGATTATGCGCATGCTGTGCGTTATCATTTATCTCCAGATCACGCAGGTTATTTTCTTCGGTTGCCTGAGAGGCGCGGGCGATACGAAGTATACCGCGTTTGCGTCTATGATCAGCGTCGCCATTATCCGACCGGGTTTAAGCTGGCTGCTGTGCTACCCGCTGGGACTGGGACTGCTCGGCGTGTGGCTTGGGCTGTTCGGCGACCAATTTATGCGATTCTGCCTTGGGTATTTCAGAATGAAGCAGGGCAAATGGCTGAAAATTAAGATTTGACGCGTTTACGACAACGATAGCGGAGCGACGAATAAAGTCTTTGTCCAACTTTTTTCGAGAAAGTTGGTGGGGTCTTGGGGCAACACCCTAAGTCGTCGTTCGCAAACGACGAAACACCTTTTGCTTAACCCCAAACCAGAAAGGCAGCTTGAAACATCCGGTGGACGCTTCAAGCGTAGGGAACACAGTTGCATGGGTTCCCTGAAAGGCGGTCTGCGACTGCCTTTCGAAATTCAAATAAGATAAAATAGAAGTAAAAAGTCTCCGTCTTTCTCTGAATCAAAGAGGAAAACGGAGACTTTTATATTTTAAAATAGTGATTATTCCACAACGACTGTGCAGTGCTCGGTGCCGAAGTATTCCATCGCGGAGATGACCTCGGGGGTCAGGCGCTCACCGCATACAGCAAGCGGCACTGCGGGTGGGCAGCTCACGTTGGCGTCTGCCAAAATGCGGTTTTCGCACTCGGAAAGCGGCAGCGTTTCACTCGGCGAGAAGAGCGCCTCGCGCGGGGAAAGTACACGCTCGGCATGCGGCGGCACAGGCGGCTTTGAAAGGATCGCCGGGGCGGGCAGAACGGAGAGCAGCACGCGCTCGAGACGGGCGAAATCTGCGGGTGTGGTCTCCGGCGTGAACATCATCACAAGGTGGTCTGCGTCGGAAAACTCGCAGTAAATGTTGTGGTGCGTCAAAATTTCCGCCAGAACTGTGCCCATGTAGCCGAAGGACTTCGGCAATAAGCAGAGCTTTGTGCGCTCCTCGCCGCAAAGAGCATAGCCGTGCGCACGGAGCTTTGCTTTTAGCGTGTCAAGACGCTCCGCACAGGCTTTGAGCTGTGCGGGAAAAGATGTTGCTAAAAGCGGATTCATTGCGTCGAGCGACTGCAAAATGAGGTAGGACGGGCTCGTGGACGCAAAAAGCGCCATGGCGCTTTCCGCACGCTGCGCGAACATGTCCGGCGTGCCGTGCGCGATGTGCAGATACGCGCCGCCCGTTAAGACCGGCAGTGTTTTGTGTGCGGAATCACAGCAGATGTCTGCGCCGAGCTGCATGGGATGCATGGGCTCGGGCAGAAAATGCAGGTACGCGCCGTGGGCGTTATCGACGAGCAATAATACGCCGTGTTTTTTGCAGACGGTGGACAGGGACTTGATGTCCGCGATGTTGCCGAGATAATCCGGGCTTGTGATGTACACGGCGGCAGGGTTTTCCGATACGATCACGTCTTCGAGCTGCGCGGGGGTGATGGCGCAGGAAATGACGCTTTCCGTGCCGTAGATCCAGCGAATGTCAAGGTCGAGCAGCGCTGCGGCCGTCATGAAGACCTTGTGTGCGTTACGCCCTGCCGCAATGACGGGCTTTTTGTGATTTGCGCGGGCATGCAGCAGCGCAAGATACAGCATGGCGCGGATGCACAGGGACGAGCCCTCGGCGGAATAGACCGTCTTTTTGGTGCCGAATAACGCGGCGGCGTTCGCTTCGCTTTCGCGGATGATGCCCTCGGCGTGGTAGAGCACGTCTGCGCCCTCAATCTCGGTGAGGTCGAGCGGCTCGGGGCCGAGCAGCGCGGTGCCCTTGTGGCCCGGCATGTGCATGCGCAAAGCGCCGCTATAGCGGTAGCGGCGCACAAATTCGCAGATTGGTGCGGTTATCATGCGTTGTTATCCAATGCCTTGGAGGCTTCGAGCATGATGGCGCATTCCATGCGTTTTTTAAAGAGCTCGCAGCCCTCTTTGTAAACGCCGCGGACGGAGCCGGTGGCGTGGTAGGCGTTTGCGGCGCAGCCGCCGGAGCAGTACAGTCTTGCCCAGCAATCGCGGCACTCGGGGTGAGCGTACACGTTGCAGGAGGCGAAATCCGCCTGAATTTCCGTGTTCGTCACGCCGGTCCAGACATCGCCGAGGCGGAATTTTTCGTCGCCGACGAACTGGTGGCAGGGGTAGAGGTCGCCCCACGGGGTGACGGCCATATACTCTGTGCCGGATCCGCAGCCCGAAATGCGCTTGTAAATGCACGGGCCGCCGGTGAGATCAATCATGTAGTGGTAGAACGTGAACGGTTTGCCGGCGCGGCGGCGCTCCAGCATGAGCTCAGCAAGCTTTTCGTACTGCTCCATGACGATGACGCGGTCTTCGTCGGTCAGCGCGGAGGGGTCTCCCGGTGCGCAGACGACCGGTTCCATGCTCAGTTCCGTAAAGCCGAGGTCGAGCATCTGCTGAATGTCCTTGAGGAAATCCGGGTTTGCGTGCGTGAATGTGCCGCGCATGTAATACGCCTTGTTGCCGCGCGCCTTGACGAGCTTTTGGAATTTCGGAACGATGCGATCCCAACTGCCGTTGCCGGCGTAGTCTACGCGGTAGCGGTCGTGCACTTCCTTGCGGCCGTCGAGGCTTAAAACGACATTGCTCATCTCGCGATTTGCAAAATCAATGACGTCGTCGTCGATTAAAACGCCGTTTGTCGTCAACGTGAAGCGGAAGTGCTTACCGCATTCCTTTTCGCGGGAACGGGCATACGCGACAAGCTGCTTTACGACGTCGAAATTCATCAGCGGTTCGCCGCCGAAGAAGTCGACTTCCAAATTGTGGCGCGTGCCGGAGTGTTCGAGCAGGAAATCAAGCGCCTGCTTGCCGACCTCAAAGGACATGAGAGCGCGGTCGCCGTGGTACTTGCCTTGGCTTGCAAAGCAGTAGGAGCAGTTTAAATTGCAGGTGTGCGCCACGTGTAGGCACAGCGCCTTGACAACGTTGGCGCTTTTCGCTTTCAGCGCACCTGCCATCGGCTCGAACGTATCGGGGGTGAAGAGCTTACCGGCATCGCGCAACTCTTCAATCTGCTCGTAGCACTCGTTGATGTCGGCTTCGGTCACGTCCTCACGGTCGCCGTATTTTTCCAGCATAGCGGCGGTAATCGCCTCGCGGCTTTCGGTCTCGAACAGGCCAATCATGTCATAGGCAACTTCATCGACAAGGTGGACGGAGCCGGAACAGATATCGAGCACGATGTTCATGCCGCCGAGTTTATAACGGTGTATCATCTAAAAAAATCCTTTCGCATCTATACATGAAAAAAGCCGCCAAAAAAGGCGGCGTTTTCTGAACCTTTGAATTACTTCGCGTTCTTCTCCGTGTTCTCGCACTGCTGGTTTGCAATGCCGCAACTCGTCTTGCAAGCAGACTGGCAGGAAGTCTGGCACTCGCCGCAGCCGCCGTTCTTTGCGCTTTCGCACAGGTTGCGGGTCTCAAGCGTCTGAATGTGTTTCATATCATTTCGCCTCCGAATTGTTACTTTGTAAGCTAACTTTATTAGCCTTAAAATTCTAACACAGATAGGGCGGGATGTCAAGATGCAAAGCCGCCGGATTTCGGGAAAAAGCATGTCCTCACGCCATTTCTGACGTGGGGACACGGAAAATAGGATATCGGAGAAATCAGTTTTAAGGAGTGTTTTGAATCAGTCACCGAAAGCCTGGGAAAGATCGGCGATGATGTCATCGATGTGCTCGGTGCCGATGGAGAGGCGAATGGTGTTCGGCTGGATGCCCTGCTCTGCGAGCTCTTCTTCGTTGAGCTGCGAGTGCGTGGTGGAAGCCGGGTGAATAACGAGGGACTTCACGTCTGCGACGTTTGCGAGCAGAGAGAAAATTTTGAGTCTGTCGATGAACGCCTGCGCTTCCTTAGCGCCGCCCTTGATGTTGAACGTGAAGATGGAAGCGCCGCCGTTCGGGAAATACTTCTTATAAAGCTCGTGGTACGGGCTGTCCGGCAGAGACGGATGGTTGACGCTTTCGACCTTCGGGTGCTTGGAGAGGAAATCGACAACCTTCAGCGCGTTCTCTACATGGCGTTCAACGCGAAGAGAGAGCGTTTCAAGACCCTGCAGGAACAGGAATGCGTGCAGCGGAGCGAGCGTTGCGCCGGTATCACGCAGGAGGATTGCACGGATCTTCGTGACAAAGGCTGCCGCGCCAACATCCTTTGTGAAGCTGATGCCGTGGTAGCTGGGGTTCGGCTCTACGAGGGACGGGAACTTGCCGCTGCCCTCCCAGTCAAACTTACCGCTGTCTACGATAACGCCGCCGATCGCCGTGCCATGACCGCCGATGAACTTTGTAGCGGAATGGACAACAATGTCTGCGCCGTACTCGAACGGACGGAGGAGGTAAGGCGTTGCGAATGTGGAGTCTATAACAAGCGGAATCTTATGTGCATGTGCAATGGCTGCGACCTTTTCAATGTCAATCAGCGTTGCGTTCGGATTACCGATGGTCTCGATGAAGACGGCCTTTGTCTTATCGTTAATCGCGTTTTCAAAAGCGCCCTCTTCGTCCGGGTCTACGAACGTTGCGGTGATGCCGTATTGCGGGAGCGTGTGCTCGAGCAGATTGTAGGTGCCGCCGTAGATGGTCTTCGCGGAAACGATGTTGTCACCTGCGCTTGCGAGGTTGAGGAACGTATAGTTGATGGCTGCTGCACCGGAAGCGACGCCAAGCGCTGCCACGCCGCCCTCAAGGGCTGCAATGCGCTGCTCAAATGCGTCCACGGTGGAGTTCGTCAGACGGCCGTAGATGTTGCCTGCATCTGCGAGCGCGAAGCGGGCTGCTGCGTGTGCGGAGTTCTTGAAGACGAAGGAAGTTGTCTGATAGATCGGCACTGCGCGGGCATCGGTAGCGGGGTCCGGGTTCTCCTGGCCTGCGTGCAGCTGGATGGTTTCAAAATGGTAGTTGTTATCATATGTATAGCTCATGGTAATACCTCTTTCATAATTTCAGAATTTAATTTTTGTTTTAACGGATTTTGAGAAGTTGTCGAAAAGCTGAGCTTCACATTCGTCCGTTTCTGAAATTGTGGCGAAGCATTTGCCGGAAAAGGGATCGCATCATCGGGGTGCGCCTCCTTTGAGATTTACTTCGGTTTTTATGTTTGAAGGTTTCATAACACTCAAAACATATTGACTTGGTATGTTTTGTATGATACACGTTAGATTGCAATTTGTCAACCCCTAAAATGCAAAAATTGAAGAAAATTTTCGGAAACTATACTATTATATGGGGGAAACTGCACTTTGCATTGCAAAGCGGCGGATCGTTTCAACGAATTTTAAAGGTAAAGGAAAAAGTGAAAAAAGATGTTGACAAATTTACCCTGTGGTGATAGGATATAAACAAGCTCAATAACCTATAAAATAAGTAGGTTTTATAAGTTTAGTGAAACAAGGCAAAGGAGAGACGCGATATGAACCCGTTTCCGTACAGTCGGCGATGTTGCGCCGCGGCCTGAAACGATACAAGAATGCAAACTCATTTATATAAAGTATTTTAAGGAGACTTTACCATGCGTGTATATCGGAAAATCACAGACCTCATCGGCGGCACTCCGCTTCTTGAACTCACCAACTACGAAAAAGCAAATGAACTGAACGCGAAAATCTACGCGAAGCTTGAGTATTTCAACCCGGCAGGTAGCGTAAAGGACCGTATCGCAAAAGCGATGTTGGACGACGCCGAGGAAAAGGGCCTCTTGAAGCCCGGCGCAGTTATCATTGAACCGACAAGCGGCAACACGGGCATCGGCCTTGCTTCCGTTGCGGCTTCCCGCGGTTATAAGGTAATCCTTACCATGCCGGAGACGATGAGTGTGGAGCGCCGCAACCTTTTGAAGGCTTACGGTGCGGTGCTTGTCCTCACCGAAGGTGCAAAGGGTATGCCGGGCGCTATCGCAAAGGCGAAGGAGCTCGCCGAGCAGACCCCAAACAGCTACATTCCGAGCCAGTTCACGAACCCGGCAAACCCGGCGGTGCACCTGAAGACGACCGGCCCGGAAATCTGGGCAGACACGGACGGCAAGGTCGATATTTTCGTTGCAGGCGTCGGCACGGGCGGCACGCTCTCCGGTGTAGGCGCGTACCTCAAGTCGCAGAACCCCAATGTTAAGGTTGTCGCGGTGGAACCGGCTACCTCCCCGGTCCTCTCCGGCGGCAAGGCGGGCCCGCATAAAATTCAGGGCATCGGCGCGGGCTTTGTGCCGGATACGCTGAACACCGACGTTTACGATGAGATTCTCCCCGTGCAGAATGAGGACGCGTTTGCGACCGGCCGCGCGCTGGCACGCAGCGAGGGCGTTCTGGTGGGTATTTCCTCCGGCGCGGCAGTCTTTGCGGCAGCACAGCTTGCAAAGCGCCCGGAAAACGCAGGCAAGGTCATCGTGGCGCTTCTGCCCGATACCGGCGAACGGTACCTCTCCACGCCGATGTTTGCAGACTGATACAGCATACAAGAATCCAAACACGTATCTTTGGGATAGAAAAATGAATGAAGGAAAGGGGCATGGCTTTCGGGCTTTGCCCTTTTTCGCGGGTTTAAAGGAGTTTATAGAGGGCGTTTTCGCAGTAAATTACCGACAAAAATAAAACTCTTGAAAACCTACTAAAAACATGTTATTATGGTATAAAGTTTGCGGCGGACGGTGAGCCCGCTTGTTTTATTCCGGAAACGCTATTTTACATAAAGGATGGATACCGCATGAAAATTTCCACCAAAGGGCGCTATGCGCTGCGTATGCTGCTGGATCTCGCACAGCACCAGAATGACGGCTACGTCGCGCTGAAGGACATTGCCCGCCGTCAGAATGTCTCCAAAAAATATCTGGAGCAGATCGTGCCGATGCTCAATAAATCCGATATTCTTCTTGCAAGCCGCGGCTTTCAGGGTGGATATCGTCTGGCGCAATCGCCGGATAAATACACCGTGGGCATGATTCTGCGCATCACAGAGGGCAGTCTCGCGCCCGTCGCGTGTCTCGATCACGACCCCGTTCTGTGCGACCGCAGTGCAGACTGCATCACGCTGCCCGTGTGGCAGGGGCTCAGCCGCGCCATCAACGAATATCTCGACAGCATCACCCTGCAGGATATATTGGATCAGCAGCAGGCGACTTTCGTCAACGATTACAGCATTTGATAAAAAAGATACCGCATTCGGTTTGTAGTCTGAATGCGGTATCTTTCTATTTGATTTGAAATCACTCGCCGGAATTTAACAGCGCTTCGGCTTCATCTGCGTCCATTTTGTCTACGTTATGTAGCTTCCTTTGAATTGTCGTATTTCTCTTTTGCGCAGCCTCGATACTTGAACCGGCTTCATCGATTTTCTTCTTTGCTTTAGCAAGGAGAGATTCAAACAAATCATATTGTGAGCTTACGGCACTGAGCGTCTTTTGAATTTCTGTTGTCTTTTTGTTTAGTGCGATAGTGCGGAAACCGACATTCAACGTGTTGAGAAACGCGGTGATTGTGGTCGGACCGCAGATCATGATGCGATACTTGTTTTGGATTTCCTCGCACAAGCCGGGACGGCGCAGCACCTCGGAGTAAAGCCCCTCGGTAGCAAGGAACATAATGGCAAAATCCGTTGTCTTTGGGACATTGATGTACAGCTCGGCAATCGTTTTTGCCTGATTTTTAATGTTCTGCTCCAGAGCCTTTTGCGCGGCTTCCAGAGCCTCTTTATCGGCTTTTTCGGCAGCCTCGCAAACGCGTATGTAGTCTTCTTGCGGGAACTTGGAGTCGATGGGGAGCCATACGGTCTCGCCGTCTTTTTCACGGGAGGGGATCTTAACGGCGAACTCGACGCGCTTTGTATCATTTTTCGTAGATACGTTGCAGTCGTATTGATCTTTGGTGAGTGTTTGCTCCAGTATATTGCCGAGTTGCACCTCTGCCCATGTTCCGCGCGCTTTTACATTTGTCAGCACGCGCTGGAGTGCGGTCACATCGCCGGTGATCTTACGCATTTCGCCGAGTGACTCGTAAACACTTTTGAGCTGCTCACCGACGACTTTAAAGCTGCTGTCCAGACGTTTGGAAAGCGTATCTGTCAACTTTTCATCGACGGTCATGCGCATCTGTTCAAGCTTCTTTTCGTTGTTTTCTTGTAGAGCAGTTAAACTTTTTGTAAGCGTTTCATTGATATGTTCATTCTGCTGTGCGCTGACCTCGCGCATTTGCTCAAGTTTTTTCTCAGTGCTTTCCTGCAAAGCTTTTAGGTTTTGTGTTAAGGCGCTGCTTATTTTTTCATTCTGCTCCATATTGGCTTGACGCATTTGGTCGAGCTTCTTTTCATTGCTCTCGAGTAGTGAATCGATATTCTTCGTCAAGGTTGTGCTGAGCTTTTCGCTTTGCTGCGTGTTGATTTGCTGAATTTCGCGTATCAAGGCGTTCATTTCGCTCAAACGGCTGTTTAAGCTTTCGGATGTTTCTTTTCGACTACGTGAAAACTCATCGGCAATATAGGTTTCAATATGCTGAAAATTGCTTTCGTAATTCGTATTTGTTGCAGTATTTTCACTTTTTGGCTTCTTGAGAAGAAAGACAATCTGCAAAATAAGAACAATTGTAATGAGTCCAATCAAAATATATAGTTCCATTTTCATTCTCCTTTGTTTTTTCTCATGTTATCACAAGTGATTTGAAAAGTAAACAACCGGTCTATAGTTATATGTAGAAAAGCTCCCCCGAAACGAATTCGGGAGAGCTTTTGTCATACAATGTTATTATATTTGCTTGCGAACGATGGTGTATTCGTCGCCGGGGCGGTAGTACGGGCAGTTTTGAAAGCGGCCGCCGATGAACTGGGCGGTCTCGTCCTCGTCTAAGTCCATATCGCAGACATAGAAGCCGTACTCATCGTCGTACTCGTAATACAGGCAGTCTTCGCATTTTGAGGTATTTTCAAACATACTATCGCCTTACAGAACGCTTTGCAGGAACTGGCGCGTGCGGTCATGCTTCGGATTTGTGAAGATCTCCTTCGGGGAGCCTTCCTCCAAAATCGCGCCATCATACATGAACACCACGCGGTCTGCCACTTCGCGGGCGAAGCCCATTTCGTGCGTGACAACAAGCATCGTCATGCCTTCTTCCGCAAGCTCCTTCATGACGTTCAGAACGTCGCCGACAAGCTCCGGGTCAAGGGCGCTGGTGGGCTCATCGAACAGCATCATTTTCGGCTCCATGGCGAGCGCGCGGGCGATGGCCACACGCTGCTGCTGGCCGCCGGAAAGCTTTGCGGGGTAGGAATCGAGTTTATCGCCGAGGCCGACCTGATTTAAAAGCTTCACGGCCTTTTCTTTGGCTTCCTTTTCCGGCACGCCCTTCACGTTCATCGGGGCGAGCATGACGTTTTGCAGTGCCGTTTTGTGCGGGAAGAGGTTGAAGCGCTGAAACACCATACCCATCTCAAGCAGAATAGCGGCGCGCTCTTTATGCGGCAGCTTTACCTGATTGTGGCCGTTCACGCGGTCTTCGATGAGCTTGTCGTCGATCCAGATCTTGCCGCTCGTAGGCTTTTCAAGGTGGTTTAAAGAGCGCAGATACGTCGATTTGCCGGCACCGGACGGTCCGATGATGACGACCACTTCGCCCGGCTCTACGGTGAGGCTGACGTTTTTCAGCACATCTACGGAGCCGAAGGACTTACAGATATTTTCCGTTTTAATGATAGACATAGCCGTATTCCTCCTTATTCGTAGATGGACAGGCGCTTTTCAAGGCGATTGAAAATAACGGTGAACACGCCGGTGATGATGAGGTAGATGATCATAGCCGGGATATAAACGAGAGCGCTCGCCTTGTTGGAAGCGATAATCTTCGTCTGGTAGGTCAAATCGGTCAGCGCGATGATGGACACAAGAGAGGTATCCTTCAGCACCATGACGAACTCGTTGCAGATCGGCGGAATCATGCGGCGGTAGGCCTGCGGGATGATGACAAGGCGCATCGCCTGCGAGTGGGTGAGGCCGAGCGCCGTGGAGGCTTCGAGCTGGCCTTTATCGATGGACTGAATGGCCGCGCGGATGATCTCCGCGAGGTAGGCCGCGACGTTCAGCGAGAACGCGATCCAAGCGGCCAAAAAGCGGCTTTGAATATTGAACGCCGGAACGAGCTGCGGCAGCGTGTAATAGAGGAAAAACAGCTGCATCAGAAGCGGCGTGCCGCGGAAGAAGAAGATGTACGCGCCGCAGACGGAGCGGAGTACGGTGTTTTTGGAGATCTTGCCGAGGGCAAGAAACACGGCGAGCACGAGTGCCGTCAGCACGGAGGTGACGGAAAGCGCAAGCGTTACGCCGGTGGCCTGGAGCAGCGCCGGCATCCAGCCGATGATTTGTTGAATGGCGTTCATGGTGATATCCTTTCCGATATAAATGGGGCAAGAGACCTCAAAACGGGGCCTCCTGCCGAAATTTCATTTTACGTTATTGCGCTTATGCGTCCTTCTTTGTGACGATGACGAGCTGGTTGGAGAGGTACGGCTCGGTCATTTCATACGCTTCCTGACGCTCCGGGGTGATGGAGACGCCGGCGATGATCATATCGTACTGGCCCTTATCGAGGCCTGCGAAAACGCCGTCGAAGGAGGTGTTGACAAACTCGACCTCAAGGCCGAACAGCTTACCAATCTCTTCTGCCATATCAACGTCAAAGCCCTGGTACACAAGGCCGCTGTCGTCGGTGTACTCAAGCGGCGGATAACCGGCCTCAAAGCCAATAGTCAAAACGCCGTCCTTAACGGTCTTGACCTTACTCGGGTCAACGGTCGGTTCCTCGGTGACGTTGCGCACGCCCTCGGTGACATCGGTGCCGAAGTGCTTCATGGCGAGCTCGGAGATTTTGCCGTTATAATAAAGCGTGTTGATGGCGTTTTCGGTCTGCTCCAAAAGGTCTGTGTTGCCTTTCTTGATGCAGACGCCCATCGGTTCGCCTTCGTCGCTTTTCCAAACGCTCTGGAATTTGGAGTCGTCGTCTGCGAGGTAATACGCCGCGACAACGCTGTCTACGTACACGGCATCCGCACGACCGAGCGAAACGTCATCAAAGCACTGCGTGATCTTTTCATACGGGAGAATCTCGACGTCAACGCCCTCTTCCTGCATTTTCTGCAGGGCGTCGTGGGCGGTGGTGCCGGTCTGCACGCTGACCTTGGCGCCGGCGAAATCGTCCGGGCTTTCAATCTTCTTTGTACTGGAGCTGCTGCATGCGGTGGCGGAGAGTGCCATTACGCCGGCGAGCACGGCAGCAAGGATTTTCTTCATTTTCATGTGTTTTGTCCTTCTTTCTCAATTTTCCCCGATAAAGAGATACAGTCGTTTCACTGTACCAATCGATTAGAATACTTGTATTCTACCCCCAAAATCCGTTTGGGTCAATAGCGAAACTGCCAAATTAATGTATATTTATACATATATACATAGGTATTTTTCAAGATTTGTGGGTAAAAGCGGCGTTTTTACTTCAACGTGACAATGACAAGCTGATTCGAGACATACGGTTCCGTAAGGTCATACGCGGCCTGACGTTCCGGCGTAATGGACACGGACGAGATGATGACGTCGTACTGCTCTTTATCAAGGCCCGCAAAAATGCCGTCCCACGCGGTGTTGACAAACTCGACGTCTACGCCCAGCACCTCGCCGAGTGCTTTTGCAAAGTCGATGTCGAAGCCCTGATATTCAAGCCCTGCGTCATCGGTGTACTCCATCGGCGGGTAGCCGACTTCCACGCCGACGGTTAAGGTGCCGTCCTTGAGTGTTTTAAGCTTAGAAAGGTCAAGCACCGGCTTTTCCGTCACATTGCGCACGCCGTCCACATCGGCGGCGGAGCCGAAGTGCTTTTCGGAAAGCTGCGCCATGGTGCCGTCATAATATAAGGTATCAATCGCACCTTCGATGAGCTCTTTCAAATCGTCGTTGCCCTTTTTAAGACATACGCCGATTGGCTCGCCGGTTTCGCTCGTCCATGTTTTCTGGTATTTCGTGTCGTCCTCCGCGAGGTAGTAACCCGCAACGACGCTGTCCACGTACACGGCATCCACGCGGCCGAGTGCGAGGTCGTCAAAGCACTGCGTCACCTTTTCGTACGGCAGCACGTTGATGTTCATGCCCTCGTCCTGCATATCCTGAATGCTTTCGTGCGCGGAGGTCGCCGTCTGCACGGAAATTTTCGCGCCCTCAAAGTCCGCCGGGCTTTCAATCTTCTTCGTACTGCCCGAACATGCCGCAAGTGAGAGCATCATAGCGCCAATTAAAAATGAAGCGCAAACCTTTTGAATTTTCATTTTATATTCACCCTTCCGCAATATACCTTTAAGCTTTGGCTTGTATAATTTTGAAGATGAATGTATTTTACGCCGATTTCATTCAAAAATCAAGCGGAATAATGCACAAACTAATGCATATTTATACGTATATACATAGTGAATTTTGAAAAAGAAAAGCCTGCGTTGTGCAGGGACTCAAAATGAGAGTTGCATAACGCAGGCTTTTAGGGTTCGGTTTAGTCCATGTAACCGCCTTGCATGGGGGAGTGTGCCGTTTGCGTGAAGCGCTTTAAAACGCCGTGCGTGTAGCGGCTCTTAAACGGTGGCAGCGCTTTGCGGCGTTCGTTAAACACGCGCTGCACTTCTTCCTCGCTGCATTTTTCGCCGTTGATACCGACGACGCGCAGAATACGCTGCGGAATGTCGATCTCGATAAGGTCGTTTTCTTCGATTAAAGCGATGGGGCCGCCCTGTGCGGCTTCCGGCGAAATATGGCCGATGGCGGGACCCTTGCTTGCGCCGGAGAAGCGACCGTCCGTCAGCAGCGCAATGCTGGCAGAAAGCTCCGGGTCGCTCGAAATGGCTTCGGTGGTGTAGAACATTTCCGGCATACCGCTGCCGCGCGGGCCTTCATAGCGGATGATGACGGCGTCGCCCGGCTGAATTTGGTGCGTTAAAATGGCGTGGATGGCATCTTCCTCGCAGTTGAACGGGCGCGCCTTCAGAAGCGCCTTGTGCATCTCCTTCGGCACGGCACTGTGTTTTACGACCGCGCCGTCCGGGGCGATGTTGCCGCGCAGAATGGCAATGGCGCCGTTCGTACCGATGGGATCATCGAACGAGCGGATGATATCCGTGCGCTTGAGACCGGTTTTCTTTAAATAGGTATCACACTTCTCATAGAAGCCGTTTTTCTTTAAATCTTCCAGATTTTCGCCGAGCGTTTTACCCGTGACGGTCATTACATCGAGATGCAGGTGGTCTTTGATTTCCTCCATGATGCGCGGTACGCCGCCTGCATAATAGAAGTACTGCGCGGGCCACTCGCCTGCGGGACGGATATTCAAAAGATAATGCGCGCCGCGGTGCATGCGGTCGAACGTATCCGCGTCGAGCGGAATGCCGAACTCATGCGCGATGGCGGGCAGGTGCATCAGTGTGTTTGTGGAGCCGGAGATGGCCGCGTGTACCATGATGGCGTTTTCGAACGATTTCAGCGTGACGATATCGGACGCTTTCACGCCCTTTTTTGCGAGTGCCACGGCGGTTTTGCCGGCTTCCTCCGCCGCAACGGAAAGATCTTCACAGGTGGCGGGCATCAACGCCGTGCCGGGCAGCATGAGGCCGAGCGATTCCGCCATAATCTGCATGGTGGACGCGGTGCCCATGAACGAGCATGCACCGCAGGAGGGGCACGCGTGGTGCTTGTAATACGTGAACTGCTCCTCGGTGATCTCGCCGCGCTCATACATAGCGCTGTATTTGCCGATCTGCTCCAGCGTTAAAAGGTTGGGACCTGCGTCCATCACACCGCCCGTCACGAACACGGCCGGAATGTTGATGCGGCCGATAGCCATGAGCAGCGCAGGCACGGATTTATCGCAGCTTGCGAGGAAAACGCCGCCGTCAAACGTTGTCGCGTTGGCGTGAATTTCCACAAGGTCGGCGATGATGTCGCGCGAGGGCAGGGAATAATTGATGCCATCGTGCCCCTGTGCCATGCCGTCGCAAATATCGGTCGCAAAGTAAAGCGCACCCTTGCCGCCTGCTTCGTATGCGCCCTGGCTTGCTTTCTGCGCCAAATTTAAAAGGTGCGCGGAGCCGGGGTGGCTCTGCCCGTAGGTGCTTTCAATTAAAATCTGCGGCTTTGTGAGGTCCTCCTCTTTCCAGCCCATGCCCATGCGCAGCGGGTCCATTTCCGGCGCAAGCTTGCGAACTTCCTGACTTTTCAACATGTTGATTCCCTCTTTGATGATAACTTTATGCGGCAGCGAATGCGCCGATCTCAAAATCGGCATAGGTGCCGTCTTTATTTTGCTTTGCAGTGCAGTCTAAAAAGTAAGAGGCGCCGTTCCCGGCACGCCATTTTTCGGCGTCAAACGTCAGTGTGCCGTTTTCATCGTTTTTCTCCGTGATCTTAAATAAGCAGCCGTCTTCCCATAAAAGCTCGTCCGTTTCTAAGTAGCCCTCGTCTTGCAGCTCCTTAAATGTGAACGTGAGCGGGCGGCGCTCGGTAAGCTCGCCGAACCGCCATGCGATCGCCTGTATCTCGCCTTTCGTCAACGGCGTCTCGGTCAGGTCAACAGAGACATATTCGGTGTCGCTTTGCAGCGTTTCGTCCGTGTTGAATAATTCCTGCAGCACGGACAAATACAGCGCGCATCGCCCGTCTGTTTCATTTTCGCGTACGGTGATTTTCTGCACGTTATCGGGCTCGCTCGGGTAAATGGCTTTGATATATCCGCCGTAGGTGACGTCCACCATCATGCCGGGGATGAGGCCGTCCGGCGCGTCCTCCGGCCTTGCGCAGCGGTACACGCCGTCGTCTTTACCGGCGAGCAAAAGCAGATTGCCCGAAATATCGACGAGGCGTGCAGTGAGCGTTGCGGTCTCGGCCGCGCTCGGTTCTGATGCGGTACTTTGCGGGTTATCTACGCCGCTCAATTCTGCCGATACGCTTTGGCACGCGGTGAAAAGCAGCAGAAAACACAAAAGAAAAGCGAATAAATGGGTTTGTAAACGGGTCATAAGGCCAACTCCTTTCATTTTATAAGTAGGAAAAAGGGGTCACGCGGTTACAAAATCATCATAGCAGATTTGGAAGTCTGTTACAAGATACAAATACTTTTTGTTTTGACTTTTGTGCTTAAATTGTCTATACTGTGTACAAGTTGACAAAAAGGGAGCGAAAGTTATGCGGCAGGTAGTTGTAAACGATTTGGTATTCGGCAGCGGCAGAATGAAAATTTGTGTGCCGGTGTGCGAGAAGACAACGGAAGCGGTTTTAGACGCCGTAAAAGAAATCAAGACCACCCCGGCGGATCTTATCGAATGGCGCATCGATTATTTTGACGAGGACATGTTTGCGGCCGCGCCGGAAATTTTTAAAGCAGCCGCGCCGTTGCCCGTGCTGTGCACATTCCGCACAAAAGCGGAAGGCGGCGAAAAAGCGATAGATCCCATGGACTATTTTGCGATGAACGCGCAGCTGAGCGCCTTGGGTGCGCCGCTTGTCGATTTAGAGCTTTTCCTTTGCGAGCAGTACGATGACATTGCAAAGGCGACCGTTCAGGCTATGCACGATATGGGTACGAAGCTTATTATCTCGAACCACGATTTTGCCAAAACGCCTGCACGCGAGGAAATCGCCGACCGCTATAAGCGTATGATGGCGTTAAATGCCGACCTGCCGAAAATCGCCGTGATGCCGCAGAATGAGCGCGATGTGATGGTGATGCTGGCGGCGATGAATGAATCCACTGCGTTCTGCGGGCCGCTCATCGGCATTTCCATGGGCGAGCTCGGCAAGATGACGCGCGTGCGCGGCGGGGCGTTCGGCTCTGTGATGACGTTTGCATCAAAAGGAAAAGCCTCCGCACCGGGACAAATCGATGCAGAGACTTTATCTAAAATGCTGAATGAAAATTAGATTTTAAAAGTGCTTTTCAAGTGTAAACACGGTCTTCACTTCGCCGACGGGCGTGTCGTTGTCGTTGACGGTGACGCCGTTGTTAAGCGAGACGAGCATCTTATCGGTATCGGCGTTATAGTAGCCGATCTGGCGGAAGATCTCGCGGATGATGAGCGGCCAGACCGCCTCGGTGCCGTCCTTAATCTTGAAGGAGATGCCGATGCGCTCCTTTTTGAGGCCGATGCCGTACACGCCGTTCGCGCCGCCCTTTGCGATGATGTTCGCATCATGGTTGATGAGGGAGCACAGGTAGCCCGTGCCGCGCATCATGTGCGGATATTCATGGATACGCGGGACAAAGCGGCGGGCAGCATCCTGCAGAACGTCGTCCTTAATGGTATCAATGCACGCGAGGTTCTTATATGCCGTCGCGATGTTCTTCATCGGGTAAGCGAACACCGGCACGCCGCAGCCGTCGATGCCGATGACGACCTTTTCTTCCGGGTACTCGGAGAGCACGCTCATGGTGCGCAGCACTTCGTTCTGTCCGACGGAGCCGACCTTCCAGTAATCCTTCACGTCGCCGCCCATTTCACGCTGGGTGAGCATGAGCGCCGCGTGCTTGCCGCTGCAGTTGTGGTAGAGCTTCGACTTCGGCAGACCCTGACGGATGCGCTCTTCGTTTGCTTCCGTAGAGCCCGGCACGGTCGGCTTCATGATGAGGTCTTCCGGATTTAAGTCGGCCTTTTTCATGATGGATTTCAAAGCGTTGACGTGGAAGCTTTCGCCGAGATGCGAGCCTGCGAACAGCACGGTTTCTTCATCGGTAAAACCGTATTTTTCGTCGAGGTGATGCGCGATAACGGGCAGCGCCTGCACGGGCTTCGAAGCGGAGCGGTAGAAAACCATGGCCTCCGGGTCGCCTGCGGAGTAGATGACCTTGCCCTTTTCATCTACAATGCTGATGTAGCCGTAATGCGTCAGGTCCAAAAGCCCGCCGCGGAATTCTTCTGTTAAACGAACGGTATCTGACATAATCTCGTCCCCTGTCTTTAGAATTTAACGATTTATCTTTCTTTTTACGTTCAAAGCTATTATAATCTTTTTTAGAGGATTGTAAAGGCATTTGTGTGAGAATAGTCGAAAGTGCAGAAAGCGGCGTGTTTTAAAGCGCCGCAGATAGGACAAATAAACGAAAGTTGGTATAAATATGAAAGATAAAGTATTGTTTGAGGTTTGCTGTGGCTGTTTTGAAGACGCCGTACAGGCCGAAAAAGGCGGCGCAGACCGCATTGAACTCAATTCCGCGCTGTTTTTGGGCGGCCTTACGCCGAGCATCGGCACGGTGCAGGCCGTGAAAAATACACTGAAAATTCCCGTGATGTGCATGGTGCGCCCGCGCGAGGGTGGCTTTTGCTACACGGATTTCGATTACATGACTTGCTGCCGCGATATGGAGGCACTGTTAAATGCAAGCGCGGACGGCATCGTCTTCGGCTTTTTGAAGCCGGACGGCACGGTTGACACCGATCGCTGCGCCGATTTTATCGGGAAAATCAAGAAAATCAACCCGAACGCCGAGATTGTGTTTCACCGCGCCATTGACGTGGTGCCGGACGTATTTAAAGCACTCGACGATCTTATCAATCTCGGTGTAACGCGCGTTTTGACGAGCGGCCAGTGTGAAAGCGCGATAAAGGGCGCAAAGACTGTGAAAAAGATGATCGAATACGCAAGTGACCGCATCGATATTCTGCCCGGCGGCGGTATCAACACGCAGAACGTCGGGGAATTTATCAACGAGACCGGCACGCACAGTGTACACGCCTCGGCGCGCTCCCTGCGGCACGACACAAGCGTCTGCGGCAACCCGGAGATCTTTTTCGGCGGCAAATTGAACGGCGTGGGTATTCCGGAGAACGAATATAAAGTGACGGACAATGTTTTGGTGCAAAACGTCGTTGCAGCGATCGAAGCGCGGTAAGCTTTACCCGGAGAAAGGGGATTTTAGGTGAAAAACGATATTGACAGCATTTTGAATACGCTGTTTTCCGGCGGAAAGCTGAACGTGGGCAGCGGCACGAAAAGCCGCGCCGCAAAAGACGCCGAGGATTTTTTGAACAGCATCGAAAAAACGAATGCCAACATGCAGAGCAGCCTGAATCGGCAGATCAGCGACCTCGATAAGTTGACGAGCGACGCGCAGCGCAGCATGGACGAAATGCGCCGTCTGCTGGACGCCGAGGGCCTGACCGGTACGCCCGAAATGGAAGCGCCGAAAGCGGAGACCGCAGAAAAAAAGCCGAAGGCAAAGGGCGCGGAGGAGCCGCCGCAGGACCCCGCGCAGTCGTTCCGCGAGGCGAGGGAAGCGACGGGCAGAACGGTCATTGGGCAGGACGCATTTTTGGACAGCCTGTTCACCGCATTTCGCCGCCCGAGCGTGACGGGGCGCGAAAACGGCAAGCCCGCGGCGGTCGTCGTGATCTCCGGCAAAGAGGGCACAGGCAGGCACAGTGCGCTTGCAGCTTCGGCTGCGGCGCTCTGCAAAGAGGGCGTTTTGAAAAACGGCGAGGTCACGAATATCGACCTTTCCCGCTACCCGAACGCCGAAGACGGTAAATTACTCACACAGGATCTTTTTTCCGCGCTGCACAGCGAAAACGATATTGTATTATTTGAAAATTTTGAGCAGTGCCACAAATCTTTGTTGCCCATGGTGGCGGCGCTGTGCGAGACGGGCGTTTTAAAATTAGCTTCGCGTTATGCTTTGCAGAAAGGCATGCTCATCGATGTCGGCACGGCGCTTGTGCCCGATGCCGTCAGCGAAATTTCCGTAAACGGGAAGTACCTCGTCTTTTTGACGAGCCAAAAGGACAGCGCGTTCACCGATGCGTTCGGCGCGGCATTTTTGTCCTCCGTCACGGATTTCTGCCGCACGGCGGAATTCACGCGCGAGAGCCTGCTCAGGATTGGCGAAGCGGCGCTCGGTGCATTAAACGACCGCACAAAGGCTAAGCTAAACTACACGTTCACGTTCGGTGAAGATGCCTCGGCATTTTTGGCGGATAAATTCAGTCTCCGCGACGGCGTGGAGAGCATGGCGCGGCTGACGGAACGTTGCTTCCGCCTTTTGAGCGAAGAAAAGCTGCGCCGCGCGGAAAAGGACGGTGAAAAGACCGTTTCCGGCAAACTCGGCGTAAAAGACGGTGTGCTCGCGTTCACATTCCCGGATTTTGCCGTCACGGTGGAAGAAGAGAAAAAGCAGGCGGCAGACCCGAAATCCGCCGAAGAAGTGAAATCGGAGCTTAACGAGATCATCGGACTTAGTGAAGTGAAGGACTATGTGCTGTCGCTTGAGCAGAACTATATCATTCAGCGGCTGCGCGAAGCGCGCGGCATGAAGGCCGATGTGCCCACTATGCACATGATCTTTACCGGCAATCCCGGCACGGGCAAAACGACCATCGCAAGGCTCGTTTCACGCTATTTAAAAGCCATGGGCGTACTGAGCGGCGGGCAGCTGATTGAAGTTACGCGCGCCGACCTTGTAGGCAAATACGTCGGTCACACCGCACCGCTCACGCAGCAGGTCATTCGCTCTGCGCTCGGCGGTGTGCTGTTCATCGATGAGGCATATTCGCTGTACCGCGGCGCAGACGACAGTTTCGGACTGGAAGCCATCGATACCATCGTCAAGGGGATGGAGGACCACAGAGAAGACCTTATCGTTATTTTGGCGGGCTATACAAAAGAAATGGAGGCGTTTCTCACGGCGAACTCCGGCCTGCGCTCGAGATTCCCGAATATCATCGAGTTTCCGGATTATACGGCGGAGGAGCTGCTGGCCATTACAAAGCTGACTGCAAAGAAAAAGGGCTATACGATCGATGAAACATGCGAAACGCCGCTGCTTCAATATTACGAAAAGCGGCAGGCAACGGACGCCAGAACGGCGGGCAACGGACGCTTGGTGCGCAATTTGGTTGAGGACGCGATCTTAAACCAGTCTCGCAGATTGACGGGCGGAGACGTGACAAGGCTGACGGAAGCGGAGCTTGCGGCGCTTTTAAGCGAGGATTTTGACCTAAGCGAAGGATAAAAACGGTGTGAAACCGCACGAAAATGATGAAAGTGTAAACATTTATCGATTTCCCTTGCAACTTTTAAAAGAAAGCTTTACAATACAAGATTGGAGAGACCGAAAGTTTCAGTAAACTTCCATTCTTCCGGTAAGCAAACGAATAAAGTTTTGCTCAAGCTTTTTCAAAAGCTTGTCAGTTTCCAAAGGTGAAACCTTTGGTCGCTTTCCGCAGAAAGCGAAATCCTGTTGCGTTCGCGAAGACTAGGATAGTAGTATTGGAGCGTCCGGGGGACGTTCCAATACGTAGGAAACCCAGTCAATGGGTTTCCTGAACGACTTGTTCAAAAACAAGTCGTTAGAACAGCGAAGCTGCGCGGTCTCACCAAAAAAGCAAACCGTAAATTATTGCGAAAGGGCATGAGAATATGACGAAAATCGATATTTTTTCCGGCTTCCTCGGCGCAGGCAAAACCACGCTGATCCGCAAGCTGATCTCCGAAGCTTTTAAGGGCGAAAAGCTCGTCCTCATCGAAAACGAGTTCGGCGAGATTGCCATTGACGGCGGCTTTTTGCAGGATGCCGGCATTGAAATCACCGAGATGAGCCAGGGCTGCATCTGCTGCAGCCTTGTGGGCGACTTCGGCAAGGCGCTGCGTCAGGTGCTGGAGACCTACCACCCGGACCGCATTTTGATCGAGCCGTCCGGTGTAGGCAAGCTGAGCGATGTGATCCGTGCCGTGCAGAACCTGCACATGGAAGACGTTACGCTGAATAGCTTCACCACCGTTGCCGATGCAAACAAGTGCAAAATGTATATGAAGAACTTCGGCGAGTTCTATAACGACCAGATCGAGCACGCAAACTCCATCATTCTGAGCCGCACGGACGGTATCAAGCCCGAAAAGCTTGAAGCCTGCGTCGCTCTGTTGCGCGAGCACAACCAGAACGCCACCATCATTACCACCCCGTGGGATCAGCTCACCGGCGCACAGATTCTCGAGACGATGGAGCACAAGAATACCCTTGAAGAAGAGCTGAAGCTCCTTGCCGAGGAGACCGAGCACGAGCACCACCATCACCACGATCATGACCATGATGAGCATGATGAGCACTGCACCTGCGGCTGCCACGACCACCATGACGACGATGAAGACGAGCACGAGCACCACCATCACCACGATCATGACCACGAAGAGCATGACGAGCACTGCACCTGCGGCTGCCATGACCACGATCACGACCATGATGAGCACGACCACGAGCATCATCACCACCATCATCATGCCGACGAGGTGTTCACAAGCTGGGGCACCGAGACGACCCGCAAGTTCACGAAGGACGAGATCGAGCACATCCTCGAGGAGCTTGACAACAGCGAAAAGTACGGCATGATCCTGCGTGCAAAGGGCATCGTCGCAGGCCGGGACGGCGAGTGGATCCACTTCGACTATGTGCCGGAAGAGACCTCTGTGCGCAACGGCAGCGCCGGTGTCATCGGCCGCCTGTGCGTCATCGGTTCTCACATCAACGAGGCCGCGATCGAAGCGCTGTTCGCGTAATGCGGGCTGAACCTTACAGAAAGGCGGAATATTGATGGATGATATGCCGGTTTACCTGTTTACGGGCTTTCTCGAATCAGGCAAGACCTCTTTTATAGACGAAACGCTTGCGGATAAGCGTTTCAATAACGGGCAGCGTACTTTGCTGCTCGTCTGCGAGGAAGGCGAGGCGGAGTACGACGAGTCCCGCCCCTACATGAAGAACATCTATGTGGAAAACATTGAGGACGAAGACGAGCTGACGAGCGAAACGATTGACATCCTCGCGAAAAAGCATCGCGCTTCCCGTGTGCTCATCGAGTACAATGGCATGTGGCAGCTGAAAACGCTGTACGACAACATGCCGGAAAACTGGGCGGTCTATCAGGAATTCATGTTCGCGGATGCGACGACATTCCTCACTTACAACGCCAATATGCGCGGCCTTGTTGTGGATAAGCTCTCCGGCTGCGAGTTGGTCGTGTTCAACCGTTTCACGAAGGACATGGACAAAATGGCGTTCCACAAGATTGTGCGCGGCATCAGCCGCCGCCCGGACATCGCCTACGAGTACACGAACGGCGACGTCGAATACGACGAGATCGAAGATCCGCTGCCGTTTGACATCAACGCGCCGGTCGTAAAGATTGAAGATGGCGATTACGCGCTGTGGTACCGTGACCTTTCCGAAGATCCGAAGAAGTACGACGGCAAGGTCGTCGAGTATAAGGGCCTTGCAGCTGTGAACCCGCGTATGAAGCCGGGCATGTTCTTCTTCGGTCGCCAGCTGATGACCTGCTGCGTGGAGGATATCCAGTTTGCGGGTCTGCTCACGCTGTGCGACGCGGACAAAATGCCGGAAAACGGAAAGTGGTATACCATGCGCCTTTCCGTTGCGTATAAGTGGCACAAGCTCTACGGCCGCAAGGGTCCGGTTCTGACGCTTCAGAACATCGAGCCTGCCGAAGCGCCCGCGCAGCCCGTTGCGACGTTCTATTAAGCTTAAATTCATTGCCCGTTGGCTTTTCTGAAAGTCGGCGGGTAATTTTTTTATTTATTTTTCCGTATACGGTGTCGAAAGTGCGCGATTTATGGTATACTAAAAATTACTTAAATATATGAAATGAAAATGGTGATAACTTTGCATACATATCAGCTTGTTTTGCCCTGCCTTTTGGGTGTTGAGGGCCTTGTAGCGGAGGAGCTCCGCGATATGGGCGCGGAAAATGTCGCGCCGGAAAACGGACGTGTGCTGTGCGCAGGCTCCCCGGAGATGATCGCCCGCGCGAATATCCGCTCCCGCTTTGCGGAGCGTGTGCTCGTTCTGCTCGGCACGTTTGAAGCGAAAAGCTTTGAAAGCCTGTTTCGCGGCGTGAAGGCCCTGCCGTGGACGGAGTGGATCGGCCGCGACGACGCATTTCCGGTCAAGGGGCGGTGCTTATCGAGTCAGCTCATGAGCGTGCCGGACTGTCAGGCCATTATCAAAAAAGCCGTGGTGGAAAGCCTCAAGGAGGCGTATAAGCTGGAGCATTTCCCGGAGACAGGCGCGAACTACCAGATTCAGTTTTTAATTATGAATGACAAGGTCAGCATTATGCTGGATACGAGCGGCGCGGGGCTGCACAAGCGCGGCTACCGCAAAAATTCCAACGAAGCGCCCATCAAAGAGACGCTTGCGGCGGTCATGGCAAAGCTTTCCCGTGTGCGCACGGACGGCACGCTCATCGACCCTTTCTGCGGTTCGGGTACGATTTTAATCGAGGGCGCCATGCTTGCCATGCACATTGCGCCCGGCCTGCGCCGCCACTTTGCGGCGGAAAAATGGAAAGCCGTCCCCGGAAATATCTGGGACAACGAGCACATTGCCGCAAAGGCACTTGAACGCCGCGATGAGGGCTTTTTGGCGTTCGGCTATGATATTGACCCCGAAGCTGTGCGCCTGACGCTTGAAAACGCGAAGAAAGCGGGCGTTGCGCAGTATATCTCCGCAGAAGTGCGCGACATCAAGGATTTCAGCAACGACGGCCCGTTCGGCTGCGTCATCTGCAACCCGCCGTACGGCGAGCGGCTTTTAGACGTGAAAACGGCGGAGGACATCTACAAAACGATGGGGCGCGCCTTCACACCGAAGCGCGGCTGGAGCTATGCTGCCATCAGTCCGGACGAGCGGTTTGAGACCTGCTTCGGCAAAAAAGCCGACCGCCGCCGCAAGCTCTACAACGGCATGATCCGCTGCCAGTATTACATGTATTTTAAGGCATAAAAATGCTTTAGGGGAGGGTACATATGCGGAATGTTTATATCATCAACCCAAAAGCCGGCAAGCACGACCATACCGTGCAGTTTATGGAGCGCATCCGCGCCGTGCATGCCACGCACGGGGAAGAACCGGAAATTTACCTCACACAGCGCGGCGCGGGCCATGGCGAGGAGCTGGCAAGAGCGGCCGCCGAAAAGGGCGATGCGGTGCGCATTTGGGCTGTCGGTGGCGACGGCACGGTGCTGGAGGTCGTGCGCGGTGCGGAGTTTCACAAAAACGCCGCCGTGGGCGTATATCCGTGCGGCAGCGGCAACGACTTCGTGCGCTCATTTGGCAAGCGCGAAGTGTTTTTGAACCCGGAAAATCAGCTGGCGGGCAAGACTGTGTCCATCGATATGATCCGCACGCAGCACGGCGATGCCGTGAACATCTGCTCTGTGGGTTTTGACGCCAAGGTGGCGGCGGAGATGAATTATTATAAGCACCTGCCGTTCGTTTCGGGCGAGCTTGCGTATACCATTTCGCTTGCAAAGTGCTTTTTGGGGCACCTTGCGGACAAAATGACCGTAATGTTTTACTATGCGGACGGCACAAAAGAGACCGTTACGGGCGAATTTCTGTTCACGCTTGCGGGCAACGGTCGCTGGTATGGCGGCGGGTACTGCGGCGCGCCGAACTCGGTGATAGACGACGGTTTGCTCGATTTTGTGCTGATCCGAAAGCCCGCCTATTCCCGCATTCCGGGCCTTGTGCCGAAGTATAAGCGCGGTGAGCATTTAAGCAACCCGGCGTTTTCCGACCTGCTCGTTTACCGCCGCGGCGTGAAGATCGAAATTCAAAGCGAAAATGAAGTCGTCAGCAATATGGACGGCTTGTGCATCAAGGTGAAAAGCGAGGAATACAACATTCTGCCGCACGCACTGAATTTCATTTTGCCGCGCGGCGCGGCATTGCCGAAGGAGCCTAAAAATGCGCGGTGATACACTCGGAAAAGCGGAAATCTTAACGCCGCGCCTGCGCCTTAGACGCTTTTCCATGCAGGACATGAGCGGCTTTCTGCTGTTTGCCGCCGATGCGGATACCATGCTGCGGGCGGGCTCCAAGCCGGTTTCTACACCGGCGGAGGCGGAGAGTGAATTGAGGCGCGCCGCAGACGACCCGTATGCCTTTGCCATCACCCTGCGCGAAACGGGCGAAGTGATGGGCAAGATCAAGTATCAGCGCGATTACTGCCGCTATAATACGGACAGTATTTCGATTGGCTACGAGCTTTCGCGCCGCTACCGCCATAACGGCTACATGACGGAAGCGCTGCGCGCCATGGTGCAGAACGCGTTTGAAGTGATGAACGTCGAGGTTGTCGCCATCAGCCACTTTGTGGGTAACGAGCCGTCAAGAAAGGTCATCGAGCGCGCGGGATTCATCTTTGAGGGCGTTATGCCGTGCGGCTTTAAGCGGTTTGACGGCGAAATTTTTGACAATGTGTGTTACTCCATCCTGCGTTCGGAGTACGATACGGGGCTCATTTCGTCCGTGCGACGCATGCGGTAAAGCTTACAAATCAATGTGCATGCCCATATTCCGTCAGAAAATTGTGGAAATACCGCTTTTTTCTATTGCCAATGTACAAAAGCAGTGCTAAAATTGAATAAACTCAAAAACTGTGACTTTGTTGTGTCTTGCACCGGCAAAGTCTGTTTTTTAACGCGAAAGAAAGGAAGGAATAAAGATGGAACAGTCTTTTCCGAAGCGCCCGTTCCGCACGCACGGCGGCGCGCATGTGCCGCACCACAAGAACACGGCGCATACCGAAACGCACGTGATGCCGCCGCCCGATGAGATCACGCTGCCCATGACGCAGCACATCGGCGCACCGTGTGTGCCCTGTGTAAAAAAGGGCGACCACGTGTATGTCGGCACCAAGGTCGCGGACAGCGACGCATACGTTTCCGTGCCGATCCATTCCTCGGTTTCCGGCACCGTGAAGGAGATCAAAAAAGTCATTATGCCCGGCGGGCAGGCGGTGGACGCCGTCATCATTACGTCGGACGGGTTAATGGAGCACGACCCTGCGGTATGTCCCCCGCCGGAGATCAAAACGAAGCAGCAGCTGGCCGATGCGGCGCGCGCTTCGGGTCTCGTCGGTCTCGGCGGCGCAGGCTTCCCGGCGCACGTGAAATTAAACGTCCCTCCGGACAAAAAAATCGATACGCTCATCGTCAACGTTGCGGAGTGTGAGCCCTATATTACCTCCGACCACCGCGAGGCGCTCGAAAACGGCAAAAACGTGCTTGCCGGTATTTATAAGATCAAAGAGATTTTAGACGTGCACCGCGTCATCATCGCGATTGAAGACAACAAGCCCGACGCCATCGAAGCGCTGACGCGTATTGCGGATGACCCGAAAATGGACCCGAACGACGAAGTGCGCGTGTTAAAGCTGCATGCAAGCTACCCGCAGGGCGCGGAAAAGGTGCTGGTGCAGGCGGCAACGGGCAGAAAAGTCCCGGCGGGCGGTCTGCCGGCAGACGTGGGTTGCCTTGTCATGAACATCGGCTCCGTCTCGTTCCTTGCAAGCTATATGCGCACCGGCATGCCGCTGACGATGAAGCGCGTCACGGTGGACGGCAGCGCCGTGCAGAACCCGCAGAATGTCATTGTGCCCATCGGCACAAAAATTCGCGAGGTCATGGAATTCTGCGGCGGCTATAAGGAAGAACCGCAGAAGCTCATCATGGGCGGCCCGATGATGGGCGTTGCCGTGACAACCGACGAGCTGCCGGTCTTAAAGCAGAATAACGGGTTACTCGCGTTCGGTGCGGAAGAAGCGCGCCTTTTGGAGCCGACCGATTGCATCCGCTGCGGCCGCTGCGTTGCGGCATGTCCTATGAACCTTGTGCCCGCAAAGCTTGAAAAATACGCGGAGCGCAAGGATGTGGAAATGCTGAAAAAACTCGACATCATGACGTGCATGGAATGCGGCTGCTGCGCATTCTCCTGCCCGGCGAAACGCCGCATCGTGCAGGCCATTCGCCTCGGCAAATACTATGTAAAGAAGGAGGCGGCTAAAAAGTGAACAAATTCATCGTTTCCTCCTCGCCGCACTTTCAGTCGAAAGACACCACCCAGACCTTGATGCTGGACGTCATTTTGGCGCTGACCCCGGCGATGATTGCGTCCGTCATCATTTTCGGCTTCCGCGCGGCGGTTATTATCCTGACAACGGTCGCGTCCTGCATTTTGAGCGAATACATATCCCGCCGCGTCATGAAGCGCCGCCAGACGGTCGGTGACCTTTCCTGCGTTGTGACGGGCGTTTTGCTCGCGATGAACCTGCCCGTTTCCATCAGCCCGATTATTGCGGCGTTCGGCGGCGTTATCGCCATTGTTGTCGTAAAGCAAATGTTCGGCGGCATCGGCCAGAACTTCGTGAACCCCGCGCTGACGGCGCGTATCATTCTGATGAACTCGTTCCCGGCGAAAATGACCGCGTGGACGGCGCCGATGGACCACAGCTTCTCCGACGCTATGACGACCGCAACGCCGCTCGGCGTTCTCTCCGAGGGCACGGGTGCGGCGCTGCCGAGCTACCTCGATATGTTTCTCGGCAACACGGGCGGCTGCCTCGGCGAGACCTGTGCACTCGCACTCATTCTCGGCGGCATTTACCTTGTTGCACGCCGCGTTATCAGCCCGGTTATTCCGGTCACGTACCTTGCAACGGCAGCGGCGCTTTCCGCACTGCTCGGCCGCGATCCGCTGATGGACATTCTTTCCGGCGGCCTCTTGCTCGGCGCGATTTTTATGGCGACCGATTACACCACAAGCCCCATCAACTTCAGCGCACGCGTCATCTATGCCGTCGGCTGCGGCGTGCTGACGATTTTAATCCGCCAGTTCGCGTCTCTGCCGGAGGGCGTATCGTACTCCATCGTACTGATGAATATTTTAGTGCCGCTCATTGAACGCATTGCGAAGCCGCAGACGTTCGGCAAAATGAAGGCAAAGAAAGCGGGTGACGCAAAATGAAGATCACCGCGAAAGATATTTTAAAACCGGCGCTCATTCTGTTTGTCATCTGCCTTGTCGTCACGGCGCTTCTGGCGGGCACAAACCTGCTGACGAAAGATAAAATTGCCGAGCAGTCCGCACTGGAAGCGGAGCAGTCGAGAAAAGTCGTTTTGAGCGACGCGGACAGCTTTGAAGAAGCAGACGGCTATTACATCGGCAAAGCGAATAACGAAACGGTCGGCTACGTTTTCCAGACGGAGGCGAAGGGCTACGGCGGTGCGGTGAAGGTCATGACCGGCATCAGCGCCGACGGGCAGATCACCGGCATCGTCATTCTGGAGCACAGCGAAACACCGGGTCTTGGCGCGAACGCGGAAAAGGCTTCCTTTACGGATCAGTTTAAGCAGACTGCGCCGGAAAAGGGCATCACGCTTGTGAAGAATAAGGCGCCGTCGGACGGCGAGATCGAAGCCATGACCGGCGCGTCCATCACGAGCCGTGCGGTGACGAACGCCGTCAACGAAGCCATCACAAAGTACAACACGGTAAAGGAGGGCGCATAACATGGCAAAAAGCCTCAAAGAAGAATTTACAAAAGGCATTATCAAAGAGAACCCCGTGCTGCGCCTGATGCTCGGCACCTGCGCGACGCTCGCCGTCACCACGGCGGCCTCGAACGCCATCGGCATGGGCCTTGCGACGACATTCGTACTCGTATGTTCCAACGCCGTTATTTCTCTTCTCAAAAAAATCATCCCAGATAAAGTCCGCATCCCGGCGTACATCACCATTGTTGCGGGTTTTGTTACCATTGTGCAGCTGCTCATCAAGGCCTACGTGCCGGCGCTTAACAAGTCGCTCGGCGTGTTCCTGCCGCTCATCGTTGTCAACTGCATCATTTTGGGCCGTGCGGAAATGTTCGCCAGCAAAAATCCCGTGCTGCCGAGCATCGTAGACGGTCTCGGCATGGGCGTGGGCTTCACCGCCGCGCTGCTCGCCATGGGCATCATCCGTGAATTGCTCGGCGCGGGTACCGTGTTCGGCATTCCGATCCTCTCGAATTTCATAGATCCCATCATCATTTTCCTGCTCCCGCCGGGCGGCTTCTTCGTGTTCGGTATTCTCATCGCCATTGCGGGCAAGCTTTCCGCGGAGGGCAAAGCGCCGGAGACCATGGGCTGCGCTGCATGCCCGTTGGCGGCTTCCTGCTCCAAGGTTCAGGAAAAATGTGAAAAGGAGGGCGGCAAAGCATGAGTCTTAAATTTTTAGTCGGCATTTTCCTTGCCGCAATCCTCACGGAGAACTATATTCTCAATAAGTTTCTCGGCATCTGTCCGTTCCTCGGCGTTTCCAAAAAGCTCAATACGGCGTTCGGCATGAGCTGCGCCGTAACGGTTGTCATGGTTATCGCGACGGCGGTCACATGGCCGGTGTATACGTATGTACTTGTCCCGCTGAACCTCGATTATTTGCAGACCGTGGTGTTCATCCTCATCATCGCGGCGCTCGTGCAGCTTTTGGAGACCGTGATGCACAAGTATATGCCGCCGCTGTATAACGCGCTCGGCATTTATCTGCCGCTCATCACGACGAACTGCGCCGTGCTGGGCGTGACGATGCTCGTGCTCGAAAAAGGCGCGGAAAACCCGAGCTTCGGCTATTTGGCATCGCTTGTCAACGCGTTCGGCGCAGGCATCGGCTTCATGGTTGCAATGGTCATTTTCGCCGGTGTGCGTGAGCGCCTCGAGCTGTGCGACGTGCCGAATTTCCTCAAAGGTCTGCCGATCACGCTGATCGCCGCATCGCTTGTGGCGGTTTCGTTCCTCGGCTTTAACGGCATTATAGACCGTCTGCTCGCCTGAGCAAAACGAAAGGGGTTTCTATATGGATAAAATTTTGATCCCGGTTCTGATCGTCGCGGGCATCGGTCTTCTGGCGGGTATTATTCTGGCGGTCGCCTCCGCCATCATGGCCGTGCCGAAGGACGAGAAAGCGGAAGCGATTTTAGAGGTGCTTCCGGGCGCGAACTGCGGCGCGTGCGGTTTTTCCGGCTGCTCCGGCTATGCGGCGGCGCTTTCTAAGGGCGAAGCGCAGCCCGGGCTGTGTTCTCCCGGCGGCGAAGCGTGCGCCAAAGCGTGCGCAGAGCTGCTTGGCACGGGCGACGTTGCCGTCGAGAAAAAGACGGCGCTTGTCCACTGTATGGGCAGCTATGACTGCACCAGCGACAAAATGCGCTACGACGGCATCGATAGCTGCGCCGCATCTACCCTGCTTGCCGGCGGTATCTCCAGCTGCCGCTACGGCTGCATGGGCATGGGCGACTGCGCCGCCGTGTGCGAATACGGCGCAATCAACGTCTGCAACGGCATGGCGTCAATCGACCCCGCAAAGTGCCGCGGCTGCGCAAAATGCACCGCTGCATGTCCGAAGGGGCTCATCAGCTTTGTGCCGCTGAAAAAGCAGGCGGTCGTGCGCTGCTCCAACTGTGATAAGGGCGCAGAGACGATGAAGGTTTGCAAGGTGGGCTGTATCGGCTGCGGCAAGTGCATGAAGGCGTGCGAAGTGGGCGCCGTAAAGGTGACGAACTTCTGCGCGAAGGTTGACCCCGCAAAGTGCATCGGCTGCGGCAAATGTGCCGAGGTCTGCCCGAGACATGTCATCACCATGCTGAACGCGTAATTTTTAAAACAAACCGAGCCTCGGCTGTATGCCGGGGCTTTTTTGTTGTCAAAATTTGCAATCCGCTCTTTACAAACCTCTGAAAATCCGTTATACTATACAAAACACGGTTCACCAAAGTTTTTTCTGCGGTGCGCCGCAAAACAGCTTTTTCGTTCTGAGCACAAGGCATCGCCGCGTGTAAGCCGAAAATGGATAGAGGTATATTCCGCAGATAGATTCTGCGCTTTTTGTGCTTCCTGCATTTTCGGCAGGGAGCATTTTTGTTTTGCTTGTTTTATAAAAACGGGAGGTGTTTTATGCAGACACGCGTAGCCGTGATGAGCATTATTTTAGAAGATAACGCCCACGCGGAAGAAATCAACGACATTCTGCACCTGTACGGCCGGTACATCATCGGACGTATGGGGCTGCCGTACAGACAGAAAAATATCAACATCATCTGTGTGGCGGTGGATGCCCCACAGGATGTCATCAGCGCCATGGCGGGAAAGCTCGGGCGCGTGCGCGGCGCCAACATCAAAACGGCGTATTCCAATTTTACGAGCACAGAGCCGGAAATCAAAACGGAGTGATCCGAAAAAATGACTAACGGGAAAGTGAACTGACCCGAAAGAAAGGAAATTATCAAACTATGTACGATCCGAAATCCTTAAAAGCAGAGGAATTTATCTGCCACGAAGAAATTGAAGACACTTTAAAATACGCGGACGAGAACAAAGATAACATGCCGCTCATCCGCGAAATTCTCGATAAAGCCCGTCTGTGTAAGGGACTTTCACACCGCGAAGCATCCGTTCTGCTCGCCTGCGAAGACCCGGAGATTCTGGACGAAATCTATAAGCTTGCAAACGAGATCAAGCACAAGTTTTATGGCAACCGCATTGTCATGTTTGCGCCGCTGTACCTTTCCAACTACTGCGTGAACGGCTGCATCTACTGCCCGTATCACCGCCAGAACCATCACATCCCGCGCCGCAAGCTGACGCAGGAGGAGGTCGCAAAGGAAGTCGTTGCGCTGCAGGACATGGGTCATAAGCGCCTTGCCATTGAAGCCGGCGAAGACCCGGTGAATAACCCCATCGAGTACATTCTCGACTGCATCAAGACCATTTACAGCATTCAGCATAAGAACGGCGCCATCCGCCGTGTGAACGTCAACATCGCCGCGACGACCGTGGAAAACTACCGTAAATTAAAGGAAGCCGGCATCGGTACGTACATCCTGTTCCAGGAGACCTACCACAAGGAAAGCTACGAGAAGCTGCATCCCACGGGCCCGAAGCATAACTACACCTACCACACCGAGGCGATGGACCGCGCCATGGAGGGCGGTATCGATGACGTAGGTCTCGGCGTTCTGTACGGCCTTGAAATGTACCGTTACGAGTTCTGTGGCCAGCTGATGCACGCGGAGCACCTTGAAGCCGTGCACGGCGTAGGCCCGCATACCATCAGTGTGCCGCGCCTTAAAAAAGCCGACGACATTGACCCGACGAAGTTTGATAACGGCATCAGCGACGAAACATTCGCGAAAATCTGCGCACTTATTCGTATCGCCGTGCCGTACACCGGCATGATCATCTCCACGCGTGAGAGTCAGAAGGTGCGCGAGCAGGTTATTAATCTCGGCGTTTCGCAGATCAGCGGCGCATCCCGTACCTCCGTCGGCGGCTATGCCGAAGAGGAACGCCCCACCGACACCGAGCAGTTCGACGTTTCCGATCAGCGCTCCCTTGACGAGGTCGTCCGCTGGCTGATGGAGACCGACCACATTCCGTCCTTCTGCACGGCATGCTACCGCGAGGGCCGCACCGGCGACCGCTTCATGAGCCTGTGTAAGAGCGGACAGATCCAGAACTGCTGCCACCCGAACGCACTCATCACCTTAAAAGAATTCCTCGAGGACTACGCTTCCCCGGAGACGAAGGCCATCGGCGAAAAGATGATCGCGCAGGAGCTTGAAAACATCCCGAACGAGAAGACCCGCAGCATCGCAAAGGGCTATATTGAAAAGGTCGCCCACGGCGAGCGCGACTTCCGTTTCTAAAACTTTCGGTTATTCTTTAAAAGGCAGGCGACTTCTATGGCAGACCTCAACCAGACCCCCTCAGCAAACCGTGTGCACATCGCATTTTTCGGCAAGCGCAACGCCGGTAAATCCAGCGTGGTGAACGCCGTTACGGGGCAGAATATCTCCATTGTGTCCGATGTCAAGGGCACCACGACCGACCCCGTGCAGAAAGCCATGGAGCTTTTGCCGCTTGGCCCGGTCGTCATTATCGACACGCCCGGCATGGACGACGAGGGCACCGTGGGCGAGCTGCGTGTGCAGCGCGCCCGGCAGGTACTCAATAAAGCTGATATTGCGGTGCTCGTCATCGACGGCACGGTCGGCAAAAGTACGGAAGACCTCGCACTGCAAAAGCTCATCGAGAAAAAAGGCGTGCCGTATATCATCGTATTGAATAAAGCCGACCTCGGCGGGTTCAAGGCCGAAAACGACAACGAAATCGCGGTCAGCGCGAAGACGGGCGAGCATATTTTTGAGCTCAAGGAAAAGCTTGCCGCCATCGCTGCAAAGGGGCAGAACACCAAAGTTATTTTGGGTGACTTACTTGAGCGCGGCGACCACGTGGTGCTCGTCACGCCCATCGATTCCTCCGCGCCGAAAGGCCGCATGATTTTGCCGCAGGTGCAGGCCATCCGCGACATTCTGGACGCAGGCGCAACATGCTCGGTCACGCAGGTGGAAGAGCTTGCGGGCGTGCTAAACGGCCTCAAAACGCCGCCGAAGCTCGTTGTTACGGACAGCCAGGCATTCGGCAAAGTAAAGCAGATCGTGCCCGAGAGCATTAAGCTCACGTCATTCTCCATCTTATTTGCGCGCTACAAGGGCGTTTTAGAGACGGCCGTGCGCGGCGCTGCGGCTATTGAGAATCTAAAAGCGGGCGACCGCATTTTGATCTCCGAAGGCTGCACGCATCACCGCCAGTGCGGCGATATCGGCACCGTGAAGCTGCCCGCGTGGATCCGCAAACACACCGGCAAGGACTTTGAATTCGAGTTTACCTCCGGCGGCGGATTTCCCGAAGATCTTTCGCCGTATGCCCTTATTGTGCACTGCGGCGGCTGTATGCTGAATGAACGCGAAATGCAGTTCAGACAGTCTTCCGCCGAAGAAAAAGGCGTGCCGTACACGAACTACGGTATTCTCATTGCATATATCAATGGCATTTTAAAGCGGAGCTTAGCCCCGTTTGACGAATATGCCTCCATGATTTAAGCTGTCATTTGCAAAAGACAGTCCCGGCTTTCAAACGAGCGCGGGGCTGTTTTTTTGTCGTTTTGTGGGTGGTTTTGTATGAAAAAAGCGGACATCAGAGGACATCGGAGGACAAAATTATTACGGAACTGTTAAAAGTCAAAAAAATCGCGTTTTCCCTATTGACTTTTCTTGACCAAGTGATTAGAATAGGTTTAGCACTCGGGGATAAGGAGTGCTAAAGCGTAAGCGGCGCAGCTCCCCGAGACCTAAACTTGTATTTCTTTACCGACCGGGCCGCACCCCGGCGGGTTTCGCGGCGCACCCCGCTGTACGCGAAAAACTTATTTATGAACTGCGGGGAGAAAGGATACGGCGCATTAGGCGCCGAGGTGGAAGTTATGACCATTAAGCCTTTGACAGACAGAGTACTCATTCAGGCCGAGAAAGCGGAGGAGACCACAAAGAGCGGCATCGTGCTGACAAGCGCGGCACAGGAGAAGCCGCAAATCTCCCGCGTTATCGCAGTAGGCCCCGGCGGCATGGTAGACGGCAAGGAAGTCGTTATGCAGCTTAAGGCCGGCGACCGCGTCATCACCGGCAAGTACACCGGAACGGAAGTGAAGATCGACGGCGAGGAATATACCATCGTTCGTCAGTCCGACGTTCTGGCAGTCGTTGAGTAATTTGAGTTTCAGTCTTTATTTTTGATATTTGGAATTGTGAGGTAATTTACTATGGCAAAGCAGATCATTTACGGCGAAGAAGCCAGAAAAGCATTGCTCGGCGGTATCAACAAGCTTGCAGATACCGTTAAGATCACCCTTGGCCCGAAGGGCAGAAACGTTGTGCTCGATAAGAAGTTCGGCGCACCGCTCATCACGAACGACGGCGTGACAATCGCTAAGGAAGTTGAGCTTGAAGACCCGTTTGAGAACATGGGCGCACAGCTCGTGAAGGAAGTTGCAACCAAGACGAACGACGTTGCAGGTGACGGCACCACGACCGCAACGCTGCTTGCACAGGCACTCATCCGTGAGGGCATGAAGAACGTTACCGCAGGCGCAAACCCGATGGTTCTGAGAAAGGGCATTCAGAAGGCGACCGAGACAGCTGTTGAGGCGATTGAGAAGAACGCCAAGAAGGTCTCCGGCACGAAGGACATTGCACGTGTTGCGGCTGTTTCCTCTGCAAGTGAGCAGATCGGCAACCTCATCGCCGACGCGATGGAAAAGGTCACGTCCGACGGCGTTATCACCGTTGAAGAATCCAAAACGGCTGAGACGTACAGCGAGGTCGTAGAAGGCATGATGTTCGACCGCGGCTACATTACGCCGTACATGGTCACCGATACCGACAAGATGGTCGCTGTCATCGACGATGCGTACATCCTCATCACCGATAAGAAGATCTCCAACATTCAGGAGATTCTGCCGCTGCTCGAGCAGATCGTACAGTCCGGCAAGAAGCTCGTCATCATCGCGGAGGACATTGAGGGCGAGGCGCTGACCACCCTGATCCTCAACAAGCTCCGCGGCACGTTCACCTGCGTGGGCGTTAAGGCTCCGGGCTTCGGCGACAGAAGAAAAGAAATGCTCACCGATATCGCAACGCTCACCGGCGGCCAGGTCATCTCCAGCGAGCTTGGCCTTGAGCTGAAGGATACCACCGTTGATCAGCTCGGCCGTGCACGTCAGGTCAAGATCGACAAGGAAAACACCATCATTGTTGATGGTGCAGGCGACAGCGAGGCCATCAAGAGCCGTGTCAGCCAGATCAGAAGCCAGATCGAGACCACCACGTCCGATTTCGACCGCGAGAAGCTGCAGGAGCGCCTTGCAAAGCTCGCAGGCGGCGTAGCGGTTATCAAGGTCGGTGCGGCTACCGAGGTCGAAATGAAAGAGCAGAAGATGCGCATTGAGGACGCTCTGGCTGCAACGAAGGCTGCTGTTGAAGAGGGCATCGTCGCAGGCGGCGGCACCGCACTCATCGATGCGATTCCGGCTGTTAAGGCTTATGTTGATTCCGTTGACGGCGACGAGAAGACCGGCGCTGCCATCGTTCTGAAGGCTCTTGAGGAGCCGGTTCGCCAGATTGCTGCGAACGCAGGTCTGGAGGGCTCCATCATCATTGAGCACCTGAAGGCAAAGAACACCGTCGGTTACGGCTACAATGCTCTGACCGATACCTACGGCGACATGATCGACGAAGGCATCGTTGACCCGACGAAGGTCACCCGTTCCGCTCTGCAGAACGCTTCCTCCGTGGCTTCCACCGTTCTGACCACCGAGTCCCTCGTGGCAGACATCAAGGAGCCGGTTGCACCCGCAGCTCCGGCAGCACCGGACATGGGCGGCATGTACTAATGAAGAGCGCTTAAACCGCATGAAAACGTCATAAAACGTTGATCCCCCGCACAGGAAATTCCCTGTGCGGGGGATTTTTGTAGGAAAACACAAGTTTGTGCGATGAAATATGGGATTCCGCCGATTGACACTGCGGTGCGGTTTTGATACTATTACAGTAGATAAATATTTAACAATACCGAGGCGGGTACGATTTCGGTACGTTCAAAAAAGCCTTGGTACGGCGGCTTTTTAAGCCGAAAAAAGGAAAGGTGATCGTATGAAAAAGTATGTAAGCTTGGTGTTGTGTCTGCTGCTTGCAGCGCTGCTTTTTACGGGCTGCGCGGGCGGAAACGGCGGGTTTTCCGGCGGAGGAAAGACATCGGACGCGGCGGTGAATGAAGCGCTGCTCGGATGCTTCGGAAAGTCTGCGGATGAAGCCGTGAAGGCGCTGGGACTGAAGGACGACCAAAAGGCCTGTGACTACGGCTACACGCTGGACTACGCGTGGGGCGGGCAAACGATGGAAACGAATTTTGCCACAAACTACGGCGGTGCGGGTGTGTTCGGCTATGCGGAAGCGCAGAAGACGTTTGAAAACAACGATGCGGGCACGGCAGAAATTAAAGCGTTTGTGGAGAAATTTACGGCGCAGTTTAACGACCCGTATGCCGTGACGTGCTACACGCAGGCGGAAAAGACGAAAGAAACGTATGACGCGGCGCAGCTTGAAACGTATTTGAAAGACGTGGCGGGCGGCGAAAGCGGCAGCGGCGTGCAGTTCCGGTTCAGCCTTGCGGGTGAAAACGACCGCATGAGCGACGACGGCGATTATATTGAAGTTTCCGTACAGAACACAGGCGACGGGCTGCGCGTGAAGCTCAGCATGGAGCATGTGAATCGATAAGGATATTGAAGCCGCGCTCGGCAGAATCGGGCGCGGTATTTTATAATCTGTGTAAAATATTTTTCCGGGGAAGAAAACCTCTTGCATATTTTATGAAAATCCGATATGATGAGGATAGGGAGCGCGGGTGCCTGAACGGGTCGGGCGCGTGTATGCGGCTTCCGCTTTGAGAAAGGGGGAATGATTTTGGAAACCATGATCTGGGTGGCGGTCATTGTGATTGCTGCAATACTGGAGGGCATGAGCGCGCAGCTTATTTCCATCTGGTTTGTGGGCGGCGGCATCGCCGGCATGATCGCGCAGCTGTGCGGCGCGCCGGTTTGGCTGCAAGTGCTGATTGCCGCTGTGGTGACGCTCGTTCTGCTTTTGGCAACGCGTCCGCTCGTGAAAAAGTTCCTGCAAAACAAGGAAACGCACACGAACGCCGACCGCGTGGTGGGGCAGACCGCCGTTGTGACGGAGGATATCGATAACCTTGCGGCGCATGGACGCGTGGAAGTGCTCGGCAACGACTGGGCAGCACGCAGCACAGAAAATGTCCGTATTCAAAAAGGCACAAAGGTGCAGGTGGTGCGCATTGAGGGCGTAAAGCTTATCGTGACACCGGTTGTATCTTAAATTGAAACTGGAGGTAAAAACATGGATTTTGAACTGTACATCAACTGGGGCGTTGTAGGCATTATCGTTCTCATCGCTCTTGTCATCGCGCTGCTTGCGGCGAACATTAAGGTGGTGCCACAGGCGCACGCATTCGTCATTGAAAGACTCGGCGCGTACCACGCCACGTGGAGCACGGGCTTGCATTTGAAAATTCCGTTTATCGACCGCATTGCGAAGAAGGTCTCGCTGAAAGAGCAGGTCATCGATTTCCCGCCGCAGCCCGTTATCACGAAGGATAACGTCACGATGCAGATCGACACGGTGGTGTATTTCCAGATCACGGACTCGAAGCTGTATGCTTACGGCGTGGAGCGCCCGATCTCCGCGATTGAGAACCTTTCCGCAACGACGCTGAGAAACATCATCGGTGATATGGAGCTTGACCACACGCTGACCTCGCGCGATGTTATCAACTCGAAAATTCGCGTCATTTTGGATGAAGCGACCGATGCGTGGGGCATTAAGGTTAACCGCGTGGAGCTGAAAAACATCATTCCGCCGAAGGAAATTCAGGATTCGATGGAGAAGCAGATGAAGGCGGAGCGCGAGCGCCGTGCGAAGATTTTGGACGCAGAGGGCGAAAAACGCAGCGCCATCCTCATTGCGGAAGGCCAGAAGGAATCTGCCGTACTGCGTGCGGAGGCTGTGCGTGAGACGAAAATCAGAGAAGCACAGGGTGAAGCGGAGGCAATCCTCTCCGTGCAACGTGCGTTGGCGGATTCCATTAAGCTTCTCAACGAAGCCGATCCGAATAAAGCTGTGCTGACTTTGAAGAGCTTTGAAGCGCTTGAGAAAGTAGCGGACGGCAAGGCGACGAAGATTATCATTCCGTCCGAGATTCAGGGTATGGCAGGTTTAGCCGCAAGCGCGAAGGAGATTTTTGCGACGGAAACGCCGAAGGAGTAAAGTAGAGTTTACGGCGAGCAAGGCGTAAAAGTCTTTCGTCAAGTTTTCTTCGGAAAACTTACGGGTTCTTAGGGCAGCGCCTTGAGTGGCCATTCGCAAATGGCGAAATACTTTTGCCGCTAATACAATTTATCCTCTCCCGGCGCAGCCGGGAGAGGATTTTTTCTATTGAGCTTGCGTTTTATGCGTTTTCAAGGTGATTTGCGCGACTTGTGTATATAAAAGCTCTCTGTATATCTCCCTCAGTCAGCTTCGCTGACAGCTCCCTCGTCAGAGGAAACTTGGAAAGCTGCCTTTTTTGACGAATAGAGGGAGATAATGTACGTAGGTAAAGTGAAAATGTCCTTTTGCATTTCAAGGTGTGCTGCTATGTATTTAATATATGATGAGACGGAAGCGGAGAAAGGGGACATATCGAGGTATACAACGCATGTCCACGAGTAGGGGAGAATTTTGGATTTTTTTCTAAAAACGGCAAAAACTATTGAAAAAACGCGTTAAATCCCGTAAAATGATAAAGGCAACAACGTATAAAGTACGCCTACGGCTTGGCACGCAATTGGCTTGCATTTTTCCGCCATGCCGACCGTAACCCCCCTTGCCGGGCGTCAGCCTGCCTGCGGGTGTTCCGTGCAGCCTGACGAAAAATCTGACGGCGCAGCTTGTGCACCAACGTTATACATTGCTGCCTTAAAGGTCTGCTTAATGGATTGATTTATCAGTCGCTTGAGACAGACTAAGGACAGAAAATTCAAGGCTGCAAGTGCCGGAGGTGCGATATGGCTGAACTGATGTGCATTTTTACTGTATCTGCATGGGCGTTTTGCGGTCAATTTTAGAAGCATAGGTTGTGTTTTTTGAGCACAGCCTATTTTCTTTTTTTCGCGGTGCTTTCTTTTACGCCGCAAAACTTGAAAGGATCGGTGATTTTCAATGAGCAAAAAAGTTGCAGTGATCATGGGCAGTGACAGTGATTTTCCGGTGGTTTCCCCGGCGATTCGCAGATTGAAGCAGTTCGGCATCCCGGTGGAGGCGCGCGTGATGAGCGCACACCGCACGCCGGAGGCCGCGGCGGAATTCTCTAAGAACGCGGAAAAGGACGGCTTTGGCGTTATCATTGCGGCGGCGGGCAAGGCTGCGCATCTTGCGGGCGTGCTGGCTGCGCACACGACGCTGCCGGTCATCGGCATTCCGGTGAAGTCTTCCACGCTCGACGGCCTTGACGCACTGCTTGCAACCGTGCAGATGCCCTCCGGCATTCCGGTGGCGACGGTGGCGATTGACGGCGCGGACAATGCTGCGATTTTGGCGGCGCAGATGCTGGCGCTTTCCGACGAGAGCATTGCAAAGCAGCTGCACCAGATGAAGGTGGATATGGAGCAGGGTGTTGCGAAAAAGAACGAAGCCTTGCAGCAGAAAGTTGCCGAGCTATAATTCGGGAGGGATAAACGATGACAAAATCGATTTTGCGAAAGTACGCAAAGCTCATCGTTCAGATGGGCGTGAACATCAAAAAGGGTCAGGGCGCTGTAATCTTGGCGGATACGGCGCAGTCTGAGATCGCACTGATGGTGGCGGAGGAAGCCTACCGTGCCGGTGCGAAGTGGGTGGACATCCGCTGGACGAACCAGGACCTTGACAAGATGCGCTATAAGAAAGAAAGCGTAAAGGTGCTTTCCGCTACGCAGGAGTGGGAGAAGGCGCGCATGCAGTATGAGCTTGACGAACTGCCGGTGCGCATTTGGATCGACTCTGACGACCCGGACGGCCTGAAGGGCGTGAACGTTGAGAAAATGCAGAAGGCGAACCTTGCCCGTATGAAGGTGAGAAAGCCGTACCGCGACGCGATGGAAAACAAGTACCAGTGGACGATTGTCGCCGTGCCAAGTGCAAAGTGGGCGAAGAAGGTGTTCCCGAACGACCGCACGAGCGTGGCGGTGAAGAAGCTGTGGGACGCAATCCTTCAGACGGTGCGTGTTTCTAAGGATAACGACCCGGTTGAAGCGTGGAAAGCACACAACGCTTCCCTCAAAGCACGCTATGAGAAGCTGAACGCATGTCACTTTGAGAGCCTGCACTATTTTAGCGAGAACGGCACCGATTTCACCTGCGGCCTGATCCCGGACGCACAGTGGATGGGCGGCGGCGAAACGCTGCTGGACGGTACATTCTTCAACCCGAATATGCCGACCGAAGAGATTTTCACCTCCCCGATGAAGGGCAAGGCAGAGGGTACGGTCGTTTCTACGATGCCGCTGTCTTACCAGGGCAATTTGATTGAAAACTTCTCCATTACGTTTAAGGACGGCCGCGCGGTCTCCTGCAAGGCGGAAAAGAACCAGGAGCTTTTGGAGCACATGATTGCGATGGACGAGGGCGCGGCGCAGATCGGCGAGCTGGCGCTTATCCCGAACGACTCTCCCATCTCGAACCTCGGCATTCTGTTCTACAACACGCTGTTTGACGAGAACGCTTCTTGCCACATTGCGCTTGGCTTGGGCTTCCCGAATGTCATCAAGGATTACGACAAGTATACGCTTGATGAGATTCACGACAAGGGCGTGAACGATTCCGTCATCCATGTGGACTTCATGGTGGGCGACGCGACGATGAACATTGACGGCATCACGCCGGACGGCGAGGTTATCCCGGTGTTCAGAAACGGCAACTGGACAGAGAAATTCATGTAATTCATTTTATAGATAATTTAAAGAAAGAGAGAAGTTAAAGAATGAAAAGTTACAGCGATAGCTACAAGGCAGCGGGCGTTGACGTTACCGCAGGCTACAAGTCCGTAGAGCTGATGAAAGAGCACGTAAAGCGTACAAGCATTCCGGGCGTGGTTTCCGGCATCGGCGGTTTCGGCGGTCTTTTCCAGCCGGACATGACCGGTATGAAAGAACCTGTGCTTGTTTCCGGCACAGATGGCGTGGGCACGAAGCTCGTGGCGGCCATGCTGCTCGATAAGCATGACACCATCGGCATTGACTGCGTTGCCATGTGCGTGAACGACGTCGTATGCTGCGGCGCAAAACCGCTCTTTTTCCTCGATTACATCGCCTGCGGCAAGAACGTGCCGGAGAAGATTGCAGAGATCGTAAAGGGTGTTGCGGAGGGCTGCGTGCAGTCCGGCTGCGCGCTCATCGGCGGCGAGACCGCAGAGCACCCGGGCGTGATGCCGGAGGACGACTATGACCTCGCGGGCTTCACGGTGGGCATTGTAGATAAGGATAAGATCATTGACGGCTCCAAGATGCAGGCGGGCGACGTGCTTGTTGGCGTGGCATCCTCCGGCGTACATTCGAACGGCTTCTCTCTGGTGAGAAAGGTGTTCGGTCTGAATAAAGAAAAGCTTGAAACGTATTACGAAGAACTCGGCTGCACGTTGGGCGAGGCACTTCTGACCCCGACGCGCCTGTATGTAAAGCCTGCGCTGGCGGCCATTGAAGCGGCAGACGTGAAGGCAATCTCCCACATTACGGGAGGCGGCTTCTACGAGAACATTCCGCGTATGATGAGAAAGGGCCTCACCGCTAAGGTGGACCGTTCCGCAGTGCCGGTGCTGCCGATCTTCGACCTCATCGCGAAGACGGGCAACATTCCGGAGCGCGACATGTTCAACACGTTCAACATGGGTGTCGGCATGTGCATGGCGGTCTCCAAGGAGACGGCGGACGCGGCCATTAAGGCGCTGAATGATGCGGGCGAAAAGGCGTTCGTCATCGGTGAAGTGGTTGAGGGCGACGAGGGGGTCATCCTGTGCTGAACATCGCAGTCCTCGTTTCCGGCGGCGGAACGAATTTGCAGGCGCTGATCGACGCGGAGAAAGCCGGTAAAATCGAAAACGGCAAAATTTCCGTGGTTGTGGCGAGCAAGCCGGGCGTTTATGCTTTGGAGCGTGCGAAAAACGCGGGCATTGAGGGCATTGTGCTGGCGCGCAGCGACTATGAAAACGTGGACGCGTACAGCGAAGCGCTCGAAAACTTGCTGAAAGAAAAGCACACGGACTTAATTGTTCTGGCGGGCTTTATGACCATTACGAACGAGAAGTTCACGAAGGCGTTTGAAAATAAGATCATCAACGTGCACCCGGCGCTCATTCCGTCGTTCTGCGGCAAGGGCTATTACGGTCTGCACGTGCACGAGGCGGCTTTGGCACGCGGCGTGAAGGTCTCCGGCGCGACGGTACACTTTGTAAACGAGGTGTGCGACGGCGGCCCGATCATCTTGCAGAAAGCGGTGCCGGTGGAGCAGGGCGACACGCCCGAGACGCTGCAGCGCCGCATTATGGAGCAGGCGGAGTGGAAGATTCTGCCGCAGGCAGTGTCTTTGTTCTGCGCGGGTAAGCTTTCCGTGAACGGCTCTATCGTTACGATTAAAGAATAATTTATCCCTTTACATAGAAAGGAAACGGATACATGGAAACTCTGGATATTAAAAAGGAACTTGCAGGCAACGCATACCCGGGCCGCGGCATCGTCATCGGTAAAAGCGCGGACGGCGTGCATGCGGTCATCGCGTATTTCATTATGGGCCGCAGCGTGAACTCCCGCAACCGCGTGTTTGTGGAGCAGGGCGACGGCATCCGCACGGAAGCGTTTGACCCCGCAAAGCTTTCTGACCCGTCCCTTGTCATTTATGCGCCGGTGCGCGTTTTGGCTAACAAGACCATTGTGACGAACGGAGACCAGACGGATACCGTGTTTACATACCTCAAGGCGGGCAAGAGCTTCAAAAAAGCGTTGAAGACCCGCAAGTTTGAGCCGGACGCCCCGAACTTTACGCCGAGAATTTCCGGCCTTGTAAAGCTGAAGGACGGCGACTTTACCTATAAGCTTTCCATTTTGAAGAGCTGCGAGGGCAACCCGGACGCGCCGCAGAGCTTTTTCTTCGACTATACGCCGGTGGACGGACTCGGCCACTTCATCCACACGTATAAGTGTGACGGCGCACCGCGTATCCCGTCCTTTGAGGGCGAGCCGAAGCCGGTGAAGATTGAGGGCGACATCGACACGTTTACGAATGACCTGTGGACGAACCTGAACGAAGACAACAAGGTCTCCTTGTTCACGCGCTTCATCAATTTGAAGACGGGCAAGATTGAGACCCGCATCGTCAACAAGAATAAGTGATTTTTCGGAGGGGAAACTATGAAAGAACTGGAACTGAAATACGGCTGCAACCCGAACCAGAAGCCGGCGAAAATTTTTACGAACGACGGTCGCGACCTGCCGATTCGCGTTTTGAACGGCAGACCGGGCTATATCAATCTTTTGGATGCGTTCAACTCCTGGCAGCTTGTAAAAGAGCTGAAAGCGGCAACCGGCATGCCGGCGGCGGCCTCTTTTAAGCACGTGAGCCCGGCGGGCGCAGCTGTGGCAAAGCCGATGAGCGACACGCTGAAAAAGATTTATTTTGTGGACGATCTGGAGCTTTCTCCCATCGCGACGGCATATGCAAGAGCCCGCGGCGCGGACAGAATGTCCTCCTACGGCGACTGGGCAGCGCTTTCCGACGTATGCGATAAGGAAACCGCAACGCTGTTGGCACGTGAAGTTTCCGACGGCATCATTGCACCGGGCTACACGGACGAAGCGCTTGCAATTTTAAAGACAAAGCGTAAGGGCACGTACAATGTCGTCGAGATTGACCCGGATTACAAGCCGGAGCCGATTGAGCACAAGGATGTTTTCGGCATCACGTTTGAGCAGGGCAGAAACGAGCTGAAAATCGACGCGGACATGCTGACAAATCTTGTGACGGAAAACAAAGAAATTCCGGAGGACGCAAAGCTTGACTTAGTGCTCTCCCTCATCACGCTGAAATATACGCAGTCGAACTCCGTTTGCTATGCGAAGGACGGTCAGGCCATCGGCATTGGCGCCGGCCAGCAGAGCCGCATCCACTGCACGCGTCTTGCGGGCAACAAGGCGGACATCTGGTATCTGCGTCAGCACGAGAAGGTGCTGAATCTGCCGTTTAAGGAGGGCATCCGCCGTCCTGACCGCGACAACACCATTGACGTGTACATCAGTGAGGAGCATGACGACGTGCTGCGCGACGGTGTTTGGCAGCAGTTTTTCACGGAGAAGCCGGAGGTGTTCACCCGCGAGGAGAAAGCGGCTTGGCTTGCGACGTTTAAGGGCGTTTCCGTGGGCAGCGACGCGTTCTTCCCGTTCGGCGACAACATTGAGCGCGCGCACAAGAGCGGTGTAGAATTTATTGCGCAGCCGGGCGGCTCTATCCGCGACGACAACGTCATCGATACGTGCAACAAGTATGGCATCGCCATGGCATTCACGGGCATCCGTCTGTTCCACCATTGATCCGAAAGGCGAGGTGCTTTTATTATGAATATTCTGGTTATCGGCAGCGGCGGACGTGAGCATGCGATCATCCGCAAGCTGAAAGAGAGCCCTAAAACGGAAAAGCTGTGGTGCGCACCGGGCAACGGCGGCATTGCGGCAGACGCCGAGTGCGTGGCCATTAACGCGATGGACATTGACGGCGTTGTGGATTTCGCGAAGAAAAACGCAGTTGACCTTGTGTTTGTTGCGCCGGATGACCCGCTTGCGGCCGGTATGGTAGATGCGCTCGAAAAAGAGGGTATCCGTGCATTTGGTCCGCGCGCGAATGCGGCCATCATCGAGAGCAGCAAGGTGTTCTCAAAAAATCTGATGAAGAAATACGGTATTCCGACGGCGGATTACGCGGTGTTCTCCGACCCGAAAGAGGTCGTAGAGTACGTGGAAAAGCGCGGCAAGTTCCCGGTTGTCATTAAGGCAGACGGCTTGGCACTCGGCAAGGGCGTTATCATCGCGCAAAACTTTGACGAGGCGAAGGATGCCGTGCACACCATTATGGAAGACAAGGTGTTCGGCGCTTCCGGCAACAACGTTGTTGTGGAGGAATTCCTGACCGGCCCGGAGGTTTCCGTGCTGGCATTTACGGACGGCAAGACACTGCGCCCGATGGTGTCCTCTAAAGACCATAAGCGTGCACTGGACGGCGACAAGGGCCTGAACACCGGCGGCATGGGTACCATCAGCCCGAACCCGTATTACACGAACGAAATTGCGGACGAGTGTATGAAAACCATCTTCCTGCCGACCGTCAAAGCGATGCAGGCAGAGGGCAGACCGTTTAAGGGCTGTTTGTACTTCGGCCTGATGCTGACCCCGGACGGCCCGAAGGTCATTGAGTACAACGCGCGCTTCGGCGACCCGGAGACGCAGGTCGTGCTGCCGCGCCTCAAGACCGATTTTGTGGACGTCATCAATGCGGTCATCGACGAGAAGCTCGACGAGCTTGAGATTGAATGGATTTCGGAAGCGTGCGCATGCGTCGTGATGGCGAGCGGCGGCTACCCGCAGTCTTACCCGAAGGGACTGGAAATCACCGGCCTTGACGAAAACGGTCAGGCGGAAGGCGTGACGGTGTACCATGCCGGCACGAAGCTTGAAAACGGTAAGCTGCTGACGAACGGCGGCCGCGTGCTTGGCGTGACTGCGACGGCTAAAACGCTGGATGAAGCGCTCGAAAAGGCGTATGCAGCGGTGGAGAAAATCCATTTTGACGGCGCGCATTACCGCCGTGACATCGGCAGAACGAAATAAGATAAAATGAGAAAGCAGCCCTGTTCCGACGTGAACGGGGCTGTTTTTGCGCAGCAAAAAACTCCGCTTGCTCATCAGCAAACGGAGTTTTCGTTTATCGCTTTGAATTTTACTTATTCCAGTTCGAATGCGCCGGTGTAGAGGCGGTAGTAGGTGCCTTTCTGCGCGATGAGGTCGCGGTGGCTGCCACGTTCGATGATGTGGCCGTGGTCGAGCACCATGATGACGTCGGAGTTCTGGACCGTCGATAGGCGGTGCGCGATGACGAACACGGTGCGGCCTTTCATCAAGGCGTCCATGCCGGACTGCACGATGGCTTCCGTGCGGGTATCGATGGAGGACGTCGCTTCGTCGAGAATCATGACGGGCGGGTCTGCAACGGCGGCGCGGGCGATGGAAATGAGCTGGCGCTGGCCCTGTGAGAGGCCGCTGCCGTCGCCGGAAAGAACGGTATCATAGCCCTGCGGCAGCATACGAATGAAGCCGTCGGCATTTGCGAGCTTTGCGGCGGCGATGCACTCTTCGTCCGTGGCATCGAGCTTACCGTAGCGGATATTCTCCATGACGGTGCCTGTGAATAGGTTGACGTCCTGCAAAACCACGCCGAGGGAACGGCGGAGATCCGGCTTCTTGATCTTCGTGATATTGATGCCGTCATAACGGATCTTGCCGTCAGAAATGTCATAGAAGCGGTTGATGAGGTTTGTGATGGTCGTTTTGCCTGCGCCCGTTGCGCCGACGAACGCGACCTTCTGGCCGGGCTCTGCGTAAAGCGTGATGTCATGCAGGACGGTCTTCTCCGGGGTATAACCAAAATCGACGTCCTCAAGCTCTACGTGACCGGTGAGCTCCGTATAGGTGACCGTGCCGTCCTTATGCGGATGCTTCCATGCCCAAAGGCCGGTGTGCTTGTCGGTTTCGGTGAGCACGCCGTTTTTCTTTTCGGCGTTGACGAGCGTGACGTAGCCCTCGTCCTTTTCGCTCTCGGCATCGAGCAGAGAGAAGATGCGGGAAGCGCCTGCCATAGCCATGATGATGGACGAGATCTGCTGCGTGACCTGGCTGATCGGCATAACGAAGCTGCGGGAGAGCTGCAGGAACGACGCGATGCCGCCGAGCGTCATGACACCCATGCCGGTGAGGGTCAGGTTCGGTACGCCTGCAAGTGCGAGACCGCCGCCAAGCACGGCGATGAGCACGTAAAGGAAGTAGCCGAGTGCGTTCATGATGGGGCCGAGGATATTGGCAAACTTATTCGCTTCGGAAGCGTTTGTGAAGAGGTCGTCGTTTCGTTTGTCGAACTCGACCTTTGTTTTGTCTTCGTGGCAGAAGACCTTGATAACCTTCTGGCCGTTGATCATTTCTTCGATGTAGCCGTTCACATTGCCGAGGGATTGCTGCTGGCGAACAAAATAGCTGCCGCTTTTTGCGGTGACCTTGCCGACGATCTTAAACATGACAAAGAGGAACGCGATCAGGAACAGGGTAAGCCAAATGCTGAGCGTCAGCATAGAACAGAACACGGAAACGACCGTGAAGATGGAAGAAAGCGTCTGCGGAATGCTCTGGGAAATCATCTGGCGCAGGGTGTCCGTATCGTTTGTGTAGAAGCTCATGATGTCGCCGTGGGTGTGCGTATCAAAGAACTTGATGGGCAGCGTCTGCATGTGCTCGAACATCTCGTCACGAATTTTCTTTAACGTGCCCTGTGAAACAACTGCCATGGTGCGGTTGTAGAACAGCGTAGAGAACGCGCCGATGACGTAAATGACTGCCATTTGGAGCAGCGCATACAGAAGACCGCTGAAGTTCGGATTGGATTCGAGCAGGAGCGGGGAGATGTAATCATCAATAAGAGACTTTAAAAACAGGGAGGACATGACGCTTGCGAAAGCGCTCACCGCAATGCAGATGAACACGAACACAAGGTGCAGCCTGTACGGTTTCATATAGGAAAGCAGGCGGAATAAGATCTTCTTATCGAGTTGCTTCATGCTTTCTTTCATGGAGAGTCTGGGACCATTAGGACGCGGTGGCATTGTCAGGATCTCCTTTCGTCTGGGATTCATAAACTTCGCGGTAGATCGGGCTTGTTTGCATGAGCTCGTCATGCGTGCCGCAGCTGACGATCTTGCCGTCATCTAAGACAAGGATCATATCGGCTTCCTGTACGGAGGCGATGCGCTGGGCGATGATGATTTTTGTCGTGTTCGGGATCTCCTTTGCGAACGCGCCGCGGATAAGCGCATCCGTGCGGGTATCGACTGCGCTGGTGGAGTCGTCCAGAATGAGAATCTTCGGCTTTTTAAGCAGCGCACGCGCGATGCAGAGGCGCTGCTTCTGGCCGCCGGAGACATTCGTGCCGCCCTGCTCAATGTAGGTATCGTAGCCTTTAGGGAAGGTTTGAATGAAGTCATCGGCCTGTGCGAGCTGACAGGCATGGCGGATCTCCTCGTCGGTGGCATTTTCATCGCCCCAGCGCAGGTTGTCTTTGATGGTGCCGGAGAACAGGACGTTCTTTTGCAGCACCATGGCGACGTTGCCGCGGAGGGTATCCAGGTCGTATTTGCGGACGTCGATGCCGCCGACCTTGACCGCGCCGAGGTCAACATCGTACAGGCGCGGGATGAGCTGTACGAAGCTCGATTTGGAGGAGCCGGTGCCGCCGATGACGCCGACCGTGGCGCCTGCCGGAATGTGCAGGTTAATATCGGAAAGCACGGGTTTGCCCTCTGTGCCGTGACGATAGCTGAACTGGACATGCTCGAAATCGATGCTGCCGTCCGGAACGCTCTTTACGGCATTTTCGGGGGTGGTGATGTCCGGGGTCTCGTTGAGCAGCTCAACGACACGCTCGCCGGAGGTACGGGACATGGTGAGCATGACAAAGATCATAGAGAGGCCCATGAGGCTCATGAGAATCTGCGTGGCGTAAGACAGCAGGCTCAGAAGTTCGCCGGTGGAAAGACCGGTCGCTGCGTCACCGCCGCAAGCAACAATGGTGCGTGCGCCGAACCAGGAGAGCAGGAGCACCGCCGCGTACATGCAAAGCTGCATCAGTGGGGCGTTCCATGCGAGCTGCTGCTCGGCTTTTTTGAAGTCCTTATAGATATTTTCGGAAATGCCGGTGAACTTCTTATTTTCGTGATCTTCACGGACAAAGGACTTTACCACGCGGATACCGTGCAGGTTCTCCTGCACAACGCTGTTCAGCTTATCATAAGTTCTGAACACGCGCTCGAAGATCGGGTGCGTTCTCGTCATGATGAAGTACAGGCCGAGAACGAGCACCGGGATGATGGCAAGGAAGATAAGCGAGAGCTTGGCGTCGATGCCGAATGCCGCGACAAGCGAGAAAATCGCCATAAGCGGGCTGCGTACCGCCATGCGGATGATCATTTGGTAAGTGTTTTGCAGATTCGTGACGTCTGTTGTCAGACGCGTGACGATACTTGCGGTGGAAAACTTATCGATGTTTGAGAATGAATAATTCTGCACCTTGTAGAACATGTCGTGGCGCAGGTTGCGGGCAAAGCCACTGGAGGCAATGGCTGCGAATTTACCGGAAATGGCACCGCAGAAAAGCTGACCCAGTGCGGAGAGCAACAGGACAATGCCCATTTTGACAATGTACCCCATATCGCCCATGTCAATGCCGTAATCGATGAGATTCGCCATCAAAAGCGGGATGATGACCTCGAAGACGACCTCACCGCTGATGGTGACCATGGCCAATATGGAATTCTTTTTCTGTTCGCGGATGCTTTCCATCAGTTTTTTAACCATCTGCACCGCTCCTTTCTTTCTTTTGCTGCTTTTCGGCAAAGGCAGCATCTACATTTATTTTTGCGCGCCGTAAATAAGTGAGCATGGTTTCTTTTTCATTTTGCGTGAAGCCTTTCGTTAAAACGGCTTCCATTGCTTCGTGGTCGGCGCGGATATCGGCCAAAAGGTTTTCTGACTTTTCCGTCAGGGTCAGACGACGCAGGCGGGCGTCCGTTTCGCCGGTGTGGCGCTCCACAAAACCGTTTCGCACAAGCATATCCACCACTTTGGAGGCGGTGGAACGCGTAATGCCGAAGCGGCGCTCAATATCGCGCAAATACACGGGCCCGTCTTTGTGATCGGCGATGAACTGGATGACCCATGTGTTTGTGCCGGTGAGGTTTTCGTGTTCCTTTTTATGGGAATACGTATCAATATACCGGCGCATGGTGGTATCCAGCACATGCAATGCATGGCCGATGGGCTCTTTTTCGTGATCGTGCATTGTTACCATCCTTTCATCTGTTTTCGCGGGGAGAAGGCCCCGCCGTACAGCAGAATCGAATCTGCTCCTATGTAAACAATCATGCGCTTAATTGTTTACTCTGGCATATATTATAATCACTTGAAAGTTTGTTGTCAACAGGAAATTAAAAATCTTTTTTGTGGGGTGTTTTCATCTTAGACGGAATGTGCTAAAATAAAACACAGTGAACCGATGTGCCGCAAATTCGGACGGCGAATGAATCGATGAAAGGAAAGCCCCGAGGGTGTGGGCGGTGTATGATATATGAATAAGAAAGTGAAATTGGCGTTTGTTTTGGCAGGAATCGGCCTCTTTGCGGCGGCTGCGCTGCGCTGCGTGCAGATGCTCTGCTTTTTTGATTATGACACGGGCTTTGTGACGGACAGCGGACTGTTGACGTATATTTACTGCGGTGCGGCGATCGGCGTATCGCTTCTCTGCATGCTTTTGTGCCGTGTGGACAAAAAGCTTTGCGCGCGCATAGAGACGAAAAGAAATGCGGCGGCGGGTGCTTCTGCGCTTCTGATGTGTGTATTTTTGTTTTTGTGTGCGGCAGCGCTTCTGCGGGACTTTTACTTATACCGCAACAATCAGCCGACCTACTTTGTGCAGGCTTCGCATGTGACGACGCATTTGCCGTTTGCGGTCTTAACGTTGCTTTTCGCGATCGTTTCTCTCATTTTTGCCATTATATGGCTGACGGGCGAGGGCTTCCCGAGCGGCACGGGCGGGCTTTGGGCCATCGGTTCCGTTTGGGGCATTTCGTATATGATCGTGACGTTCATGACGTATTCCGCTGTGGCGACGACGGAGGAGAATATCTTTACCGTGGGTGGCGGTGCGATGATGCTGCTGTTCCTGCTTTCCGAAGGCAAGCTGCTCTCCGGCGCGGGCGGCAAAAAGGCGCTGCGCAGCACGTATGTGTTCGGCCTGCCGGCGGCGGTGTTTTGGATGACGTATGTGATCTCGAACACGGTGCTCATTATTGCGGGGCGCGGGTATGCGACGGAGATGCCGTATGTGATCCAGCTTGCGATGCTGTGCCTTTCTGTTCACAGCCTTTGCCTGCTGCTTACGGTGAGCGGGCAGCGCGCTTCTGCGAAAGCGGAGAGCAATTTAGAAGAAAATGCTTTAAAAGACACGGGAAACGCGTGAATTTTCTGAAAATTACGGAAAAAGTTTGCATTTTTAGCAGTTAGCCCTTGTAAAATCCTGCGAAATGCTATAAAATAGAATTGCAAATTATGCATCCACAATTATCAGGAGGTATACAATCATGGCAGTTAAAGTTGCAATCAATGGTTTCGGCCGTATCGGCCGTCTGGCGTTCAGACAGATGTTCGGCGCTGAGGGTTATGAGGTCGTTGCGATCAACGATCTGACGAAGCCCTCCATGCTGGCTCACCTGCTCAAGTATGACACCGCACAGGGCGGTTACTGCGGCAAGATCGGCGAAGCTCTCCACACGGTTTCCGCTGACGACGAGGCTAACACCATCACAGTTGACGGCAAGACCCTGAAGATCTACGCTGAGAAGGACGCTAAGGACCTTCCGTGGGGCGAGATCGGTGTTGACGTTGTTCTCGAGTGCACCGGCTTCTACACCTCTAAGGCTAAGAGCCAGGCTCACATCGACGCAGGCGCAAAGAAGGTCGTTATTTCCGCTCCGGCAGGCAACGATCTCCCGACGATCGTTTACAGCGTAAACGAGAAGACCCTGACGGCTGATGACACCATCATCTCCGCTGCTTCCTGCACCACGAACTGCCTCGCTCCGATGGCGAAGGCACTGAACGATTATGCTCCGATCCAGAGCGGCATCATGAGCACGATCCACGCTTACACCGGCGACCAGATGATCCTCGACGGCCCGCACAGAAAGGGTGACCTCCGCCGTGCACGTGCCGGCGCTGCTAACATCGTTCCGAACTCCACGGGCGCTGCAAAGGCTATCGGCCTTGTTATCCCGGAGCTGAACGGTAAGCTCATCGGTTCCGCACAGCGTGTTCCGGTTCCGACCGGTTCCACCACCATCCTCACCGCTGTTGTTAAGGGCGCTGACGTAACCGTCGACGGCATCAACGCAGCTATGAAGGCAGCTTCCTCTGAGAGCTTCGGCTACAACTGCGATCCGATCGTTTCTTCCGATGTTATCGGCATGAGATTCGGTTCCCTGTTCGATGCTACCCAGACGATGGTCTCCAAGATTGCTGACGACCTCTATGAGGTTCAGGTCGTTTCTTGGTACGACAACGAGAACTCCTACACCAGCCAGATGGTCAGAACCATCAAGTACTTCGCTGAGATCTAATTTCGGCTTAGGCGCTGGAAAAATCAGGTGTTTTGACGCTGCATCATGCAGCAAAAGACTGAATTGATTTTCGCACCCTTTCTTCCGTGGTTCATGGAGGAAAGGGTGTTTTTTATCCGAAATACGTACACACGGCAAAGAAAGGCAGGGAAAATATGAGAGAACTGCACACAGAAAGACTTTTACTGCGCACGCCGCGGGAGAGAGATGCGGCGGAGATCATGGCCATACGCAACAGCGCTTTCGTAATGAAAAACAACGTAATGGAAGTGGTTGATAAAGAGCAGATGGTTCATTTGATTCATAGGGAAATCGATTATGAAGACACATGGTATATTGAGCGAAAAGAGGACGGCGCTTTGCTTGGTATGATTGTGGCGGAGGAGGACGGCGTTCGGTTCGATGTGCGCTCGAGATGTCTTTCGTATTATCTCGGGGAGCAATATACGCGGCAGGGCTATATGAAAGAAGCACTGCGGGCTGTGCTGCATGAACTATTCGCCGAAGAAGATCTGGAAGTTGTAGCAGCGCGTGTTTTCACGGGGAATATTGCTTCGGAAAAGTTGCTGAGATCCTTGGGGTTTGTGTATGAAGGGTGTATCCGCCGCTGCGTGCGTACGTCAGAAAGCGAAATCCGCGACGACATGCAGTTTTCGCTACTGCGGGAGGAATATTTCGAGGCGGAAAAATAATTTTACAAAAAAGCTTGACTTAGAGTATACTTTAAGTTGTAAGATATAGGAAGCAAAATGCTTGGAATTTTTTACATAAGGAGTATGAGTAAAATGTCTGGAAAGAAATTAGGCTTCGGCCTCATGCGTCTGCCGTCTCTGGACCCGAACGACCCGGGCAAGATCGACATTGAGCAGGTCAAGAAAATGGTGGATACGTTCATCGAGCGCGGCTTCACGTATTTTGACACGGCGTGGATGTACTGCGCATTCAAGAGCGAAAACGCCGTGAAGGAAGCACTTGTTTCCCGCCACCCGCGCGACAGCTTCACGCTGACGACGAAGCTGCATTCGGCATTCGTGAATTCGTTTGAAGACCGCGACCGCATTTTTAATGAGCAGATGGAAAAGACGGGCGTAACGTATTTTGATTACTACCTCATCCACGACATCAACTGCCATAGCATTGAGACGTACAATAAGTTTGATTGCTTCGGCTGGATCCGCGACAAGAAGGAAAAAGGCCTTGTAAAGCACATCGGCTTCTCGTTCCACGACGGCCCGGAGCTGTTGGACGAAGTGCTGACCGCGCACCCCGAGTTTGAGTTTGTGCAGTTACAGCTCAACTACCTCGACTGGGAAAGCGCCGGTGTGCAGTCCAGAAAATGCTACGAAGTTGCCGAAAAGCACGGCGTGCCGGTATTCGTCATGGAGCCGGTGAAGGGCGGCACGCTCGCAAACGTGCCGGAAGAAGTGACGAAGCTGTTTAAGAGCTATAATCCAGAAGCTTCCGTACCGTCTTGGGCAATTCGTTTCGCAGCGAGCCTGCCGAACGTGAAGATCGTGCTTTCCGGCATGAGCGATATGGACCAGCTTTTGGACAACACATCGTACATGCAGGATCTTAAGCCGCTGAACGATGAGGAAAAAGCGCTCATCAAAAAGGCGACGGACATCATCAACGCGAGCATCGATATTCCGTGTACGGGCTGTTCGTACTGCACGGACGGCTGCCCGATGCAGATTGCAATCCCGAAGTATTTCTCGCTGTACAACGCCGATATGCAGGAGCTGCGCGGCAGAGGAATCACTCCGGACGAGGGCTGGACGCCGCAGGGCGAGTATTACGAGAACGTCGCAAAGCACTTCGGCAAAGCGAGCGCGTGCATTCAGTGCGGCCAGTGCGAGGGTGTATGTCCGCAGCATTTGCCGATCATCGAGTACTTGCAGACGGTCGCAAAGCATTTTGAGAGAGAGTAAACACAAGGCTTTCTATAACGATAGTTAAAAGTTTTTGATCCAACTTTTTTCAAAAAGTTGGTGAGGTCTCGGGGCAAAGCCCTGAGGCGCGCTCCGCAGAGCGCGAAATACTTTTGACTGCCGAAAAATCAGGACGGGAACCTCAACAGTCCAGTGGACTGTTGAGGTGTGGGAGACCCAATTAAGGGGTCTCCCGAAAGAGCGGCTATTTAGCCGCTCTTTTTATATACGCAGGCATGAAAAAACCGCACGCTCGATGTGAAAAAACGAGGGTGCGGCTGTTTTTCGAAAGACTTGCAAGGCAAGTCTTTCAAGAAACCCCTTGATAGGGTTTCTTGCGGCTAAACAGTCCACTGGACTGTTTAGCCTATCTTCCTGATCTTTGTGTAGGCAAAAGTGTTTCGAGCTCTGCGGAGCTCGACCAAGGGCGCTGCCCTTGGATTCCGCGACCTTTTTGAAAAAAGGTCGATCAAAAACTTTATTCGGCGGCTCGCAGCATTACAATGGCAGATATGGCAATATGAGTTCACACACAAGCACGGTGGCGCTGGCGATAATGGCGACGGTGAGCAGGCTTTTACCGCGGAATGCTAAAATTAAAGCGGCGGCAAAGCCAAGCGCGGCGCTGATGGCGCTGCCGGTGGCAGTGAGAATTGCCGGGAAGGTCATGGCGGAAAGCGTGGCGTACGGCACATAATAGAGAAACGAGCGCAGTGTGCGGTTCGTGATCTTGCGGCGGATGAGCGTCAGCGGCAGCATACGGATAAGATACGTAACGGCCGCCATGACGAGTATGTAAAGGAAAACCTCAACCCTCATGCGGCATCTCCTTTTCCGGTTCTGCGGGCTCATCCGGGATGGGGAACAGCAGCGCTGCACCGCCTGCGGTGATAAGCGTGATGACAATGATGCGGAAGCCCGAAGAAATGTTGCACAGCACCGGCAGATACGTGAACAGTGCGGAAAGCACCATGGAAAGGACGACCACACCGGCAACGACGCGGTTCTCTTTTGCAGGCGGCAGGATGATGGCAATGAACATACCGTAGATCGCGATGCCGAGCGCGTTCGTCAAAACGGCCGGCAGAATGTTGCCCGCCGCCGCGCCGAGTGCCGTGCCGAGCACCCAGCCCGGAATGGCGACGGCGATGAGCCCATAGCTGTAAAACGGTGAGAGAGGCTCCCTTTGGCTGACGCTGACGGCAAAGATCTCATCCGTCATGCCGTAGGCGATGCCGAGGCGGTGCCCAAGGGGCAGGCTCGGCGAGAGCTTTTGCGAAAGCGCACACGACATGAGAAAATACCGCAGGTTGATGATGAGCTGCGTGAATGCGAGCTCGATGAGCGACGCGCCCGATGCGATGATGGCGAGTGCTGCGAATTGCCCGGCGGAGGTGACGTTTAGGGCGGAGAGCACGGAGGCTTCAAACACCGAAAGTCCGATGCCTGCGGCCTGAATGCCAAACGCGAACGAAACGGCGAAGTACCCGAAGCAAATGGGCATGCCATCTTTGAGTCCGCTTAAAAAATACTGTTTTCTGGTCATGATGACCTTCTCCTTCTTTGCTACCGCACCCAAATGCGGCAAAATTTGCAAAATACAACCGTTTCCAAAAGAAAAGCACAGAAAAAGGTGTGTAAAGTATGAAAAAAGGCGGTTTTCACCGCCTTGAAATGGGCATAAAAAACCCCGCCCGACCGTAACGTGCTCTCAATAACCTGCTACGTAATAAGCAGGTGGGTGCCCTCCCGCAGGTTTCGCGCTCCCTTCTTCCGGTATCCGGTCAAGCCGGGCCGGGAGGTCTGCAGTCCGCCTGCGGAGCCGAGCTCCCTAAAAGTTGAGTGTAGGGTTATTTTGCACGGTCCGCGCATCGGGCAGGTGTCTTTACATGATCTTGAACGGGGAAAGAAGATTACTCCTCTTCTTCCTCCATAGCCTGTGCATAGCGGGTCTCGAAAATTTCGGCGAGCTTATCCAGCAGGTCGTCGTCTTCGATCTCGCAAAGCTGCTCTTCGCCGTTCTCGTCTTCTACGACTTCAAAGATGTAGTACTCATCTGCGTCTGCAACTTCGCTTTGGGCGTCGCGCAGAGTGGGGACAAGTGCCATAAAGTAGCCGTCATCGTTCTCGAGTTCGTCGATGATCTCAAATTCGTGCTCCGTGCCTTCATCGTCGATGAGGGTGATGAGCTCTGCTTCGTATTCCTGATTGTTGTCTATACTCATGGGAAAAGCCTTCTTTCTCAGTATATTCGCCGTTCTGTGATTTATGCGGCGGAGCAGAAAAGCTGTGGAAAACAAGCCCGTTGCTTTTGCCTGCAAGAATAATTGTATCGTGAATGCGGAAGAATGTCAAGCTTCATTTTGCGAAAACAGAATATACAAATAAAAAATAAAATCTTCAAAAAAACTGTTGACAAAGTAGATGGATGGTGCTAATATATAGGTGAAAAGAGAAAGAACTCCAGAACGCAAAGTAGATCGGGAAAACCGTAAGAGGTTTTCTTGGTGGAGGCTCAAAAAAGTCTCGGTAAAAGATCGAAGCGGTTCAGCGCGCGGAAAGTATTCCGAAGGGGAGAGAGAAAGGCGCGGAGGAAACTCTTGAGGCAGTATTTGCAAAGGCGGAGCTTCAAATGTTCTTCGGCTTCCGGGAAATGTGATGAAAGAGATAAGTAGGCTTTTAAGAATGTGCCGGTACAAAGGGACAAAAAGCCGAAGCGGAGAAACGGGAACATAAATAAAGAAGCAGCCGTACGTTTTGAACATGTGGAAACAGGCAAAACGTGAAAAGAGGCAAAGCTGCATGAGCCGCAAAGGCAAATCTATTGAAAGAAAGCGGGTGAGGCCAATGGCTACTGAACCTCAGCAGCAGAAGATCCGTGGTGCGTTGCGCCTCGGATCCCTGAAGTAGACTGAATATTTGCACACGAGTGTTTCAAGCTTTATGAAAGCGCGGGATCGCAAAAGCGAGTCCCAAAAGGTTTTCGTGGTACAGCAAAGATAAGTAGGTCGAAATTAACATATAGAATTATACATGGGTTGTACAAAGTGTACGGACGTGTGTAAGGATAGGCGGAAAACGCCAAAGAAAAAATCAAATACAGTTTTTGAGAATATACATGGAGTTGTGTCCAATGCACAAATGATAAACTCTGAAAGACCGACGACATTCTGAAAGTAATGCAGAGTGCAGGTATAAAAAGAGACCGATGGTTTCAAGCAGAGGAAAGTCCGATGTATTAGTATCAGTTTAAATTAACTTGAGATGTGTGCGCTGAGCGTACACCGCACAGGATGTGCAATAAAAAGTAAAGAACGAGAGGCTTTTTCGGGATGCCGAAAGAGCCTCTTTTGTTTTGTGCGATAGAGGGGATGTCGTGCAAGGCGCGCGGTTTACGCGTTTTTTGGTTTAAGTAGGAGAACGGGAACACGTATTTGATTCTGATAAAGTTTTCGACTGCGTGTCGCTTTGCGGTAGAAAACTCTTTCGCGCCGCACGGAATTGTATTTTTCGGGAGAATGTGCTATACTAACGATGTTCGCAAGACGGTATGCAGAAAAGCTGCACTTCACCAGGAAAAGGAGCGGTGACTTATGAGCGAAAACATGGAAAAGGTCTATGACGTAATTGTGGTGGGTTCCGGCCCTGCGGGGCTTACGGCGGCACTGTATTGCGCCCGCGCGGGCTACGAGACGCTGGTGCTGGAAAAATATATCCCCGGCGGTCAAATGGTGACCTCGAATGAAATTGAAAATTACCCCGGCTTTCCGGAGGCGGTGGACGGGTTTACGCTGACGATGAACATGAAAAAGCAGGCGGAGCGCTTTGGCGCGAAGCAGACTTACGGCAACGTGACGACACTGCGGTTAGACGGTGATGTGAAAATTCTGGAGACGGAAGACGGCACGGTTTACCGCGCGAAAAGCGTCGTTTTGGCACCCGGTGCGGCACCGAGGACGCTTGGCTTGCCAAACGAAGACGCTTTGCGCGGCAAGGGCGTTTCCTACTGCGCGACATGCGACGGTGCGTTTTATAAAGATAAGACGGTTGCGGTCATTGGCGGCGGTGACACGGCGGCGGGCGATGCGGCTTTTCTCTCCGCGATGTGCAAAAAGGTATATCTCATCCACAGAAGAGACCGCCTGCGCGCTTCAAAAAGCTATGAGAAGAAGCTCGATAAGCCAAATATCGAGATCGTTTTCGATACGGTGACGGATGAGATCCTCGAAAAAGACGGAAAAGTCGGCGGGCTGCGTCTGCGCAATGTAAAGACGGACGAGGTGTGCGAGATTGAAGTGAACGGCGTGTTTGTGGCGGTGGGCAATGTGCCGGCGACGGACTTTGTACGCGATATTCTTGACCTTGACGAAAACGGGTATTTTATGGCGGGCGAGAGCACGAAGACGAACGTTCCGGGTGTGTTTGCTGCGGGCGATTGTCGTAAAAAGACGCTGCGGCAAATCGTGACGGCAGCTGCGGACGGCGCGATGGCGGCGCACGGTGTGGAAGAATATTTATCATAAGAAAGAAGAGGGCGCTTTGCCCGAAACATAAAGGATAGAAAATATGGGAAAAATCAAAGAACTGCTTATAAAATACAAAGAGCTGGTTTTGTACGTGGTGTTCGGCGTGCTTACGACGGTCGTGAGCTATGTTTCTTACTGGATCTTTACGGATTTTCTGCACATCCCGTACATGGTATCGACAGCGCTTTCGTGGGTGCTTTCAGTTACCTTTGCGTATGTGACGAACCGCAAGTGGGTGTTTGAGAGCCGCGCGCACGGCTTTGTGCCGATTTTGACGGAGGCGGCGAGATTTTTTGCGAGCCGTATTGCGTCCGGCTTTATGGAAATGGGCATGATGTTCATCGGTGTGGATCTGCTGCACGTGAATGATAAGATTGTGAAGCTCGTCGCGAACATTTTTGTGATCCTTGCAAATTATATTTTAAGCAAACTGGTCGTTTTTCGTAAGAAAAAGTAAATTGACGAAACGAGGTTATGGGAATATAATTTATAAGATAAAGACATCCGGCCTTTGGCCGAGACGGAGGCTTTTATGGCGAAAAGAAAACAACGCCGCGATGAGTTTCAGGATATTTCCAGTTACTCCTCAAAGCAGGCGTATAAGAAAAATCAAAAAAAGAAAAAACGGACGGGCCTTAAGATCTTTTTGAGCTTCATCTGCGTTATTTTGGTGCTGGTGGGCGGCGTGATGATCTACGCTTCCACGGTGCTTTTGGGCGACCTGAAGACGACGACCATCACGAAAGACAAGACGGAGCTCGGTATTTCCGAAGAAACAAAATCGGAAGCGGGCATTACGAATATTGCGCTGTTCGGCGTGGATGCCCGCGATTATGACGGCGGTACCTTTGCCGGGCGCAGCGACGCCATTATGGTGATGTCGATCGATAACGTGCACCACAAGGTTAAGCTGACGTCCATCATGCGTGATGTGCGCGTGTATATGGGCGACGGCAGCCCGTATGATTCCGGTTACGATAAGCTGAACCATGCCTATATGTACGGTGGCCCGGAGCAGGCCATCCGTGCGATCAACCAGAACTTCGGTCTCGATATTCAGGACTACGTGACCGTGAATTTCTCCGCCATGGCGAAGATTGTGGATGCGTTCGGCGGTGTAAATATTGATTTGACGGAAGATGAAATCAGTGAGATCAACAAAAATATGTATGCGTTGGCGGCGGAATCCCCTGAATCAATGGCAGGCGATGTTTCTACATACGCGCCGCTTTCGGCGGGCGAGGGCGTGCTCTTGAACGGCGACGAAGCTGTGGCTTACGGGCGTATTCGTGCCATCGACAACGATAACGGCCGTGTGGAACGCCAGCAGGAGGTGCTTTCTGCGCTTTTGAGCAAGGCAAGTTCTATTTCCAAGCTTGAATACCCGAGCATCATTCAACAGCTTGCGCCGCTTTGCGAGACTTCTTTGACGTTTGATAAGATGATCGGTCTGGCGCAGATTGCGCTGACGGGCTTTGACATCGAGCGCCTTTCCATCCCGAGTGATGTGGAGGGCTATGCCTCCGATTACTGCGAGGGCGGCGGTTGGATGTGGACGTATGACACCGATGTTGCGGCACAGCATATCCACGAATTTATTTACGAGGATGAAAACTGACCCCTGACGGTCGCGTGACCGAACCTGTACATATGGCGGTGTGATGCCGCAGACGAGAAAGGACAATTTAGTTATGAAAAAACCGATTTTAGTTGTTATGGCGGCCGGTATGGGCAGCCGTTACGGCGGCCTGAAGCAGATCGATCCCGTTGGCAAAAACGGCGAGATTATCATGGATTTTTCTGTTTTTGATGCCGTGCAGGCGGGCTTTTCCAAGGTAATCTTCATCATCAAGGAGCAGCTTTTTGAGGACTTTAAAGAGGTTATCGGCGACCGCGTATCGAAGTACGTGCAGGTCGAGTATGTTTTCCAGAAGTTGGATGACTTGCCGGAAGGCTTTACGGTGCCGGAAGGCCGCGAGAAGCCGTGGGGCACGGGCCACGCCGTTTTGGCGGCACGTGACCACATTGATGCGCCGTTTGTTGTCATCAACGCGGACGATTTCTATGGCGGCGAGGCGTTTAAGAAGATCGGCGCGTTCCTCCGGAACGTGAAGGAAGACGGCGAAAAGGCACATTGGGCGATGGTGGGTTACCATCTGAAAAACACGCTGACCGAAAACGGCCATGTGGCACGCGGCGTATGCGTGGAGAAAGACGGTGTGTTGGATACCATCGTGGAGCGCACGCACATTGAAAAGCGCGAGGACGGTCCGGCTTACACCGAGGACGACGGCGCAACGTGGCACGCGCTCGATGAGGACACGACCGTTTCCATGAACCTGTGGGGCTTTACGCCGGACTTTGTAGACGCATTGAAGAAGGATTTCGTCTCGTTCCTCGAGAACGATGTGCCGAAGAACCCGCTGAAAGCGGAATACTTCCTGCCGTTTGTCGTCAATGACCAGATTCGCAACGGCAAGGCAGACGTGACGGTTTTAAAATCGGCGGACAAGTGGTTCGGCGTGACGTATAAGGCCGATAAGCCCGTCGTGATGGCGGCGCTTGCCGAGATGATGCAAAACGGCACATATCCCGACCCGCTTTGGAAGTAATTTCAAACCGAAATAAGATACAAAAGGGGTGCTGCGGCGCTCCTTTTTGCGTATATTGTGCGCTTTTTTCGCGAAATGTGTGTTTTGCCCCTTGCGAAACGCATGAAAAAAAGCTATAATGAAGAAAATCAGTAAAATGGCTTTTTGCGGGATGCGGGCGGCGCTTTTTCGCTGCGGCTCTCTTCTGCGCGAAGTCTGCCAAATAAAACTGGAACCGAAAGGAGTACCACTTATGAATTATTCCAAAGAAGTGGAAGAGATGTGTATTGTAGCCAAGGGCCCGAAGCACGGTCCGGCTCCCATCCCGGAAGAGGGCAAGTGGGTACAGGCAAAGGAAGTTAAGGACATTTCCGGTTACACCCACGGTGTAGGCTGGTGTGCACCGCAGCAGGGCGCTTGCAAGCTTTCCCTGAACGTTAAGGACGGCATCATTGAGGAAGCGCTCGTTGAGACCGTCGGCTGCTCCGGCATGACGCACTCCGCTGCAATGGCAGCAGAGATCCTCCCAGGCAAGACCGTTATGGAAGCTCTGAACACGGACCTTGTATGTGATGCGATTAACACCGCTATGCGCGAGCTGTTCCTCCAGATCGTTTATGGCCGTTCCCAGTCTGCTTTCTCCGAGGGCGGTCTTGTTATCGGCGCAGGCATGGAAGACCTTGGTAAGGGCGCACGCTCCATGGTCGGTACCATGTACGGCACAAAGGCAAAGGGCGTTCGTTATCTTGAGATGACCGAAGGCTACTGCACCAGAATGGCACTCGACGCTGACGACCAGGTTATCGGCTACGAGTTCGTTTCCCTCGGCAAGATGACCGACTTCATCAAGGCCGGCATGGAGCCGAACGAGGCGTACAAGAAGTCTATGGGTACATACGGCAGATTCAATGAGGCCGTTAAGTACATCGACCCGCGCAAGGAATAAGGAGGGCACGAGAAATGGCTACATTTGAAGGTTATGAGAGACGTGAGGCGAAAATCCTCTCCGTCCTGAAAGAATACGGCATCAATTCCATTGATGAGTGCAAGACCATCTGCGAAGAGAAGGGCATCGACCCGTACACCATCGTACAGGAAACACAGCCGATCTGCTTTGAGAACGCAAAGTGGGCTTACACCGTAGGCTGCGCGATTGCTATTAAGATGGGCTGCACGAAGGCTGCTGACGCTGCTGCCGCTATCGGCATCGGCCTGCAGGCATTCTGCATCCCGGGCTCTGTTGCTGAAAACCGTAAGGTCGGCCTCGGCCACGGCAATCTGGGCAAAATGCTCCTTTCTGAGGAGACCGAGTGCTTCGCATTCCTTGCTGGCCACGAGTCCTTCGCGGCTGCTGAGGGTGCTATCAAGATCGCTCTGAACGCAAACAAGGTCAGAACGAAGCCGCTGCGCGTTATCCTCAACGGTCTCGGCAAGGACGCTGCGTTCATCATCTCCAGAATCAACGGCTTTACGTATGTTGAGACCGAGTTCGATCCGTACGCAGAAGAAGTTAAGGTTGTCAGCGAAAAGGCTTATTCCAACGGCCCGCGTGCGGACGTTAAGTGCTACGGCGCAGATAACGTTCCGGAAGGCGTTGCAATCATGAAGCTCGAGAACGTCGGCGTTTCCATCACCGGTAACTCCACGAACCCGACCAGATTCCAGCACCCGGTTGCAGGTACCTACAAGAAGTGGTGCAATGAGAACGGCGTGAAGTACTTCTCCGTTGCTTCCGGCGGCGGCACAGGCCGTACGCTGCATCCGGATAACATGGCTGCCGGTCCTTCCTCTTACGGCATGACCGATACCATGGGCCGTATGCACTCCGATGCACAGTTCGCAGGTTCCTCCTCTGTTCCGGCACACGTTGAGATGATGGGTCTCATCGGCATGGGCAACAACCCGATGGTCGGTGCAACCGTTGCTTGCGCTGTTGCTGTTGAAGAGGCTTCCAAGTAAGAGTTGCTTCTGAAAATCGCATATTAAAGCATAAAAAGTGCTCCCGGTCGCGTGACCGGGAGCATTTTTGCGTAAAATAGGATCCGGGGATATATTGACTGTTCTTATGGCTTGGTATACCCGGGGTTTGCTTTATAAGATCTGGTCGTCATCGCTGGGGATGTAGAGGAGGATGTCTTCCACTTGGCAGCTTAAGATGCGGCAGAGGTCGTTGATTGTGGTGGTGTTGAGCGGCTTATTATGACGCAGCTTATCGATGGTGGAGCTGGAGATGTGATGATTTTTGATGAGCGTATAGGTGGATTCTCCCGAGCTGTGCGGGCGGAGACGGAGCGGCTTTCCGCTTGCCTGAAAACAGCGTTTGACAACGACCCCGAACTTTGCTAAACTGAATTTATCCATTTGGTGAAGCGAGGGGCGCTTATGAACACATTTGAAAAGCTCGAAAGGTTGACGGAACTTGCAAAAAAGGACGAGACTTTGTGCAAAGCTCTGCTTAAAACGCGCGAAAACAAGGAGCCGATTCTCTCATTTTGCGCGCTGGCGCGGGAAGCGGGCGTGGAGCTTTACCCCGGCGAGCTTTTGGCTGTGGGCGAGGAATACTCCGACAACCAGTGCAAGAGCACAAACGGCGGCAACCCTACGCCGTATGACTCTTTTAACGATGCTTATGAGATTTTCTTGGCGTCTGTTGGAATATGAAGAAAAGGTTTGAGAACTGAAAAAATAAGCCGTGCTGTTGCCCCCCCTATTAGGGCGACAGCACGGCTTTCTATATTCGCCGATCTGTGAAAAAGTCAGGTTATGGTCATCATGCGTTTATGTGGTGACAGGCTTTGCGTGCGCCATACGGTACTTCGCGATGAAGTAGTTCACGAGCGCGGTTAGGCCCGCCGAAACGGTGCACACGGCGCATGTGATGAGGAACACGAGCAGAAGGCCCGTTACGATGACCCACAGCACATTGCCGACATCGGGTGTCGTGTTATTCAGGCTGAACGCGGAGATGAGCTGCGCCGCGAGCAGGATGAGAAATGCGCCGATGAAGCTGAACTGCATGGTGCCGCGGCAAAGGAACCAGCGCGGAATGGCGAGCACGAAAAACGCAAAGATGAACGCGACGAGCACGCCCCACAGCGTATACTGTGCATCGGGCGTGAGCGCGCCGTTTTCGGCCGGGTGCGCGAAGGTGCCGAGGGCGACCTGCACGTGTGCGGCAAAGGTCAAGAGCAGAATGATCGTGCCGACCACACCGCCAAAGATCATGACGCCGCTCCAAAAGCCGTCCACGGGGGCAAAAATACGCTCCTTTAAGTGCGGCTTGCCGTCTTTTTTGTCGAGTTTGTACGTGCCGTAGAATGCTTCGGAAAATGTCATAGGGACACTCCTTTCAAAAAACATCAGTCTTCGTGTGTTTCTTCTTCGGGGGTTCTCCGGGGGTCATTTTTCACGATCAGCAGGCGGGAAAGACGCTGGTCTTCAATTTCAAGTACGGTGATGGTGAGCCCGCAGACCTGTACGCTGGGGTGCTCGTTTTCTTTTGGAATGCGGCCTAAAAGGTCGGTGACAAGGCCGGCAATGGTATCGTAATCGCCCTCCGGCAGCTCAGTGTCGGTAAGGTCGGAAATCTCGTCGATGGAGGTGGTGCCGTCCACGGTGAACTCGTTTTCGCTGACACGGAAGATCTCTTCCTGCTCGTTGTCGTATTCGTCCTGAATGTTGCCGAAAATGGACTCCATGAGGTCTTCGAGTGTGACGAGACCCGCCGTGCCGCCGTATTCATCGACGATGATGGCGATCTGCAGGCGGCGCTCCTTGAGCTCTTTAAAGAGCTGGCTGCACTTTTTCGTTTCCGGAATGAAATACGCCGGGCGAACCATGTCTTTTAAATGGATGAAATCCGGTACGGGCTGGTTGACGTAGGGCAGAAAATCCTTAACATAGCAGATGCCGACGATGGTATCGATGTCTTCGCGGTAGACAGGGAGACGGGAGAAGCCGTTTTCCACTGCAAGTACGGCGGCTTGTGCAATGGTGCTCTCCTCATCGATGGCGCAGATGTCCGTACGGTGTGTCATGATCTCGGTGACGGTGGTGTCGTTGAAATCGAAAATGTTCGTGATCATGTCGCGCTCATTTTCTTCGATAACGCCTTTTTCCTCGCCTTCGCCGACCATGTGAAGGATTTCTTCTTCGGTGACGGTTTCATCAAGCGCTTTGGGGTCGTTGCCCAAAAGACGCATGAGACCGTCCGAAATGAGGTTGCACAAGAGGACAAACGGATGCATGACGGCGCTGAGGGCGCACAGCATGGGGCAGAGTTTGTATGTATACTGCATGCCGTGTGCAGCCTTGTGCGCTACGAATTTTTTCGGAGCGAGGTCTGCTGCCGTTAGATAAAGACCTGCGCACAGCAATGTGCAAAGCAGCGCCGAAAGCACGGCAGCGGCAGCCGTGGGAAGCGCGGCGCGGATGAATACGTTATAAAGGCGCGGCGCAAAGCCGGTGACCGCAACAGCGAGAGCAAAGAAGCCCATGAGCATCATGCCCGATTGCAGGGGCGAAATGATGCCTGCGCTGCGTTCGAGATACTCGAGCAGCTTTTTGGCGCGCGGTTCGCCGGACTCCGCATCTTTTTTGATGCGGGATTCGTTAGCCGTTTCCGCAGCGGATTCGCACATGGCGAAAAGCGCGCCAAGCACGAAAAAGAGCAGAAACAGCAACAGGGCGAGGGGGAGGGGTAAGACGGACGAGGACGGCAGTAAATTGCCGTAAGGGTCGTCGTTCATAGTGAAAAAAGCATCCTTTCTGAAAGTTTGGGAGCAGTGAAATGGTTTTGAATGTGCTTTCGTGAAGGCGGGAGAATAAAGTTTGCGAGTTCTTAGGGAAGCGCCCTAAGTCGCTTTCCGCAAAAGTCAAAGAAAAACGCAATATGAAAAAGCGAGTTTTCTTTTCAAAAGCGTCACGTGATGTTTAGCTAAAACTAACTGCTCACCGATATATAATTACTAAAATTTTACCGCAAAAAAACGCTGTTGTCAATATTTTATGCCGGAGGCGCGCCGAATCCCGGACAAAGCGGAGGGAGAACGACGAAAAGGGCGAAAGGCGAAGCGGAGAAAAATAAAAAATGCCGAAAATCTCTGTTAATTCAGAAGAAATTTCAAAAAATCCTCGTTTTTTCCTTTACATATAGGCGAAAAAATGATAAAATTTGTTTTGAACGACGACAGGTGCTTACGGGAGAGTTCTGCAAACGGCAGGGCGGTGAACGAGGTACTGCGCCGTCAGGTAAATCCATTGATAATCCTTAAAGGAGGAATTAGTTAAATGGCAAGAAAAATGAAGACCATGGATGGCAACAACGCCGCCGCGCATGTTTCTTATGCGTTTACCGACGTTGCTGCGATCTATCCGATCACGCCGTCTTCCGTTATGGCTGATGAGACCGATAAGTATGCTGCCGCCGGCAGAAAGAATCTTTTCGGCCGTGAAGTACGCGTAACGGAGATGCAGTCTGAGGCCGGCGCTGCTGGTGCAGTTCACGGTTCTCTGGCGGCTGGTGCTCTTACCACCACCTACACCGCTTCTCAGGGCCTGCTCCTGATGATCCCGAACATGTACAAGATGGCCGGCGAGCTGCTGCCGAGCGTTATCCACGTTTCCGCTCGCTGCGTTGCTACCCACGCTCTGAACATCTTCGGTGACCATTCCGACGTCTATGCGTGCCGCCAGACCGGTTATGCAATGCTGTGCTCCAACAGCCCGCAGGAAGTTATGGACCTCGGCGCTGTGGCTCACCTTTCCGCTATCCACGGCAAGGTTCCGTTCCTGCACTTCTTCGACGGCTTCCGTACCTCTCATGAGATTCAGAAGATCGAAGTATGGGACTACAAGGATCTCGGCGAGATGCTCGATTGGGATGCCGTAAACGAGTTCAGAAGACACGCTCTGAATCCTGAGCACCCGGTTCTCCGCGGCCAGGCACAGAACGGCGATATCTTCTTCCAGGCTCGTGAGGCTTGCAACAAGTACTACGATGCGATTCCGGAGACCGTTGTCGATTACATGAACAAGGTCAACGAGAAGATCGGCACCGATTACAAGCCTTTCAACTACTATGGCGCTCCGGATGCGGAGAAGGTCATCATCGCTATGGGCTCTGTCTGTGAGACCATCGAAGAAGTTGTCGATTACCTCGTAGCAGCCGGCGAGAAGGTTGGCCTTGTTAAGGTTCACCTTTACAGACCGTTCGTTGCGAAGTACCTGCTTGACGTGCTTCCGGAAACCGTTAAGACGATCTCCGTGCTCGACAGAACGAAGGAGCCGGGCTCCATCGGCGAGCCGCTGTACCTTGACGTTCTGGCTGCTATCAACGGCACGCAGTTCGGCTGTGCTAAGGTTCTCACCGGTCGTTACGGCCTCGGCTCCAAGGATACGAAGCCGGCTGACATCATCGCTGTTTACCGCAACATGGAAAAGGGCGACGATGCGAAGAAGAAGTTCACCATCGGCATCGTGGACGATGTTACGCACCTGTCCCTCGAAGCAAACGAGCACCCGGATACCGCACCGGCAGGCACAAAGTCCTGCAAGTTCTGGGGCCTCGGTTCTGACGGCACCGTCGGCGCAAACAAGAACTCCATCAAGATCATCGGCGACCACACCGATATGTACGCACAGGGTTACTTTGACTACGACTCCAAGAAGTCCGGCGGTCTGACAATGTCCCACCTGCGTTTCGGTCATACGCCGATCAAGTCCACCTATTACATCTCCCAGGCTGACTTTGTTGCATGTCACAACCCGGCTTACCTTGGCACCTATGACATGGTCGAAGACCTGAAGAAGGGCGGCAGCTTCCTGCTGAACTGCCAGTGGACGCCGGAAGAGCTTGACGAGAAGCTCCCGGGCAAGGTTAAGAAATACATTGCTGATAACGATATCAACTTCTACACGATCGACGGCTTCAAGATCGGCAAGGAGATCGGCCTTGGCACCAGAATCAACACGGTTCTCCAGTCCGCATTCTTCTCCATCGCGAAGATCATCCCGGAGGAAGACGCAATCCGCTACATGAAGGATGCGGCTACGAAGTCCTACTCCAAGAAGGGTGACGCCATCGTTAAGATGAACCATGACGCTATTGAACGCGGCGCTAACGGCTACGTGAAGATTGATGTTCCGGCTTCCTGGAAGGACGCTGTGGACGATTCCACGAAGCACGTTGCAACCGGCGACCGTCCGGAGCTCGTGGACTATGTAAACAACGTGGTTATCCCGGTTAACACCTTCCACGGTAAGGATCTGCCGGTTTCCACCTTTGAAAAGTATGCAGACGGCACCTCCCCGCAGGGCACCGCTGCTTACGAGAAGCGCGGCGTTGCAGTTGACGTTCCGACCTGGATCCCGGAAAACTGCATCCAGTGCAACTTCTGCTCTATGGTCTGCCCGCACGCGGTTATCCGTCCGGTGCCGATGACAGATGCAGAGCTCGCAGCGGCTCCGGCTGCTGTGAAGAGCAAGGCCATGACCGGTATGCCGGGCATGAACTTTGTCATGACGATTTCCACCCTGGACTGCACGGGCTGCGGCTCTTGCGTACAGGTTTGCCCGGGTATGAAGGGCAACAAGGCTCTCGCAATGTCCCCGATCGATAACGAGCGCCCGGGTCAGGAAGTATTCGATTACGGCGTTAAGCTGGATCCGAAGCCGGAAGTTCTTGCTAAGTTCAAGGACACCACGGTCAAGGGCAGCCAGTTCAAGCAGCCGCTCCTCGAGTTCTCCGGCGCATGCGGCGGCTGCGGTGAAACTCCGTACGCTAAGCTCGTTACCCAGCTGTTCGGCGACAAGATGTACATTGCAAATGCTACCGGCTGCTCCTCCATCTGGGGCGGTTCCGCACCGGCAACGCCGTACACCGTCAACAAGCAGGGTCACGGCCCGGCATGGCAGAACTCCCTGTTTGAAGACAACGCTGAGTTCGGCCTTGGCATGACGCTTGCACAGAACGCAATTCGCGGCCGTCTGGAGCAGCTCACGAATGAGCTCGTTGCAGAAGAAGGCGCAAGCGAAGAGCTGAAGGCAGCAGCTGAGAAGTGGGTTGAGACCATGGCTGACCGCGCTGAAAACGGTCCGGCGGCTGAGGCTTACATCACGGCTCTTGAGGCTTCCTCCTCCGAGAAGGCAGCCGAGATTCTGAAGGATAAGGATTATCTCGCTAAGAAGTCCATGTGGATCTTCGGCGGCGACGGCTGGGCATACGACATCGGCTTCGGTGGCGTTGACCACGCTCTGGCTTCCGGTGAAGATATCAACATTCTGGTCTTCGATACCGAGGTTTACTCCAACACAGGCGGACAGGCTTCCAAGTCTACCCCGGTCGGTTCTGTTGCACAGTTCGCGGCTGCAGGTAAGTCTGTGAAGAAGAAGGATCTGGCTTCCATCATGATGAGCTACGGCTATGTTTATGTTGCGCAGGTCGCTATGGGCGCCGACATGAACCAGTGCCTGAAGGCTATGCATGAGGCTGAGAGCTATCATGGCCCGTCCATCGTTATCGCTTACGCACCGTGCATCAACCACGGCATCAAGGGCGGCATGGGCGTTTCCATGAACGAAGAGAAGAAGGCAGTTGCAGCAGGCTACTGGCATACCTTCCGCTTCGACCCGCGCCGTGCTGACAACGGTGAGAACCCGTTCCAGCTCGACAGCAAGAAGCCGTCTGCTTCTTACCGTGACTTCATCATGGGCGAGGTTCGTTACAACAGCCTTACCCGTGCATTCCCGCAGAGAGCCGAGCAGCTCTTCGAGAAGGCTGAGAAGTACGCAGAAGAGAAGTACGAGAAGTTCGCACACATGGCTTCTGAGGAGGAATAATTCCGCAAGGAATTTTCCGCCTGTACCGAACCGTACGAAAGCGGCGTAAACCGCTGAAATAAAGAGACCCCCGATTTGCAGCAATGCAGATCGGGGGTCTTGCTATATTGAAAAACAGGCATAATTGTTGAAAAGCCCAACGTTATAATGTGCGGTACTGGCATCACATCGGTGCCGATCTTGTAGGGATAATCGCGAAAAAGAATATATCCGAAAACAATACAAAGCTGTGTCCAGTGATGCAGATGGATCGTTTGCAATATCATAAAACCTTTAATAGAGTATGGCGATGAAGTGAAATTGGAAAATAAGATAAAATATACTCGACAAATGTTTGAAAAAATGATATAATATGAATGAAATATCTGCGGTGCGGAGGCCGTGGATTTTCTCGATTACCTCCTTATTGTAAGCGGCTCTTTATATCGGTAAAACTGTACAGTCGGCTCCGAGTTTGCGGCGCAAGATATTGTAGCCTAAACTTATGCTGAAGCTCCTGTATACCGACTGCCGCATGATGCTTTTACAGTTTCCAATCGTGAATTATGTAATTCCGGCATAAACACAGGCTGATTCTTTATGTTTTCACTAATAAAATTTATCAAAAGCTTAATTTTGTAGGAATAAAAGAAAAAATTGTTTGTTTTCAATATTCTTCAGACATGATATTCTATAATCACTTCCATAAAGGAAAAACCATTATTTTAAGGAGGAGCAAAAGTGGCTGTGCGTTACAATCCCAATCCTGCAAGAATTACGGAGCCGTTGTATAAAGTTGAGGAACTGGAAAAATCTCCTTTGTACACTGTGCTTTGCGGCGGAAAGGAGCTGACGGTTTACCACACGGATAGTTTTGATTACGTAATTCCGGTTGTGGACGACGATTCTCCGCTGAGTTTTCAGGTAAAAGTGTCCAAAGATTTCCAAAAGGCGGTTTTCCGTCCGGCCAAGACCAATGTTCAGGCTCAGATTTCCGGCCGAGAGTTGAGCTTCCGGCTGGAAAAGCCCAGTAAGGTCACCTTGGAGTTAGATGGCAATTTGAAGACACCGCTCTTCATCTTGTGCACAAAGCGTGTCCCGAAGCCCGAAAAAGTGGATCATCTTTTTGAGAGTGGGAAAGTCTACAATGTTGGCACGTTAGAGGTCAAAGCGGAAGAAACGGTTTTCTTGGAAGAGGGCAGCGTTGTCTGTGGTTGCGTGAATGCTTTTTTCGCCCACGGCATGAAAATTTTAGGAAACGGCATTCTGAATGGTTGTGTATGGCATCCGAAAGAAGAAAACGGTGGCGGCAGACCAATGATTCGAATGGTGTTTTGCGATGATGTGAAGATTCAAGGCATCACCATGGTGGACGGTGGTTCGTGGCACCTGGTTCCTGGCGCTTGCCGAAATGTGGAGATTGAGGATGTAAACATCATGTCTCGAGTTTGCACGGGTGACGGCATCGATATTGTAGGCTGCGAAGACGTAACCATGCGTAATTCCTTTATTCGCGCTTCGGATGACTGCGTGTGCATCAAAGCTGCAAGTTATCCCGACCCTGCTGCCAATAGGGATGTGAAGAATATTCTGGTAGAACACTGCGTTTTGTGGAATGCAGAACCCGGTAACGCCGTGGAAATCGGATATGAAGTGCGCTGCGATGAGATTAGCGACATCACATTCCGAGATCTGGACATCGTTCATTGCGAGTATGAGGGTAATCAGTCTGGCGGCGTGCTGACCATCCACAATGCAGATCGCGCTCACATTCATGACATTGTGTATGAAGATATCCGCGTTGAAGATGCTCAGGAAAAGTTTGTCGACATCAAGGTATTGGATTCCAAGTACTCATTGGATCGAAAACGCGGAAGTGTCGAAAATATATATTTCCGTAACGTGGAAATTCTGAATGGTAATTTCCCTGTTTCTATTATTCGCGGTTTTGAGATGCATACGGAAATGAGTCGCCCCCGAAATATCTATTTTGACAATGTAGTGGTTTTAGGCAAACAAGTCGAATCTCCCAGCGACTTGCATATGGTGGTGGAACTCTCTGATGATATTTTGTTTAATGGTACGACACACGCAAAAAGAAATCCATTCTAATTGATATGCAGGAGTCCCGATAACTAGGAAAGAAAGACAGCGCCTTTTAGGTGCTGTCTTTCTTTTTATAAAGAGACCTGCTTGCTGGGCAAGTGGTTCTGGTTTCATAGGGTATCTCAAGGAAAAAGCGGTTCATGATGAATGAATATCGGGATGCATGGCAGAGCAGTAACAATTGATTCCATGTGTTGATGAGCGTTTAAATTCTTTTTCAAAACAAAAAGAGGTATAATTAGAGAAAAGCTCAACATATAATGCAGCACAAGTATCACAGACAAGGGTGTGTTACGATGAAGCAGAATGTTGAGGACAGAGCCGCCATGCTGGGGGAGTATATCGTAGAGAACAAAGCTACTGTGCGCCGTGCCGCAAAGCAGTTTGGCGTGAGTAAATCCACCGTACATAAGGACGTTGCCGAGCGGCTGCGCAGCGTGGATATGGGACTTTACAAAGAGGTGAGCAGCGTACTGGCGGTGAATAAAGCCCAGCGACATATCCGCGGCGGTATGGCGACAAAGCGCAAATACGAGGCACAGAAGAAATGAAAAAAGCCCTCCGCAAACAAATACGGAGGGCTTAAATTCTATGCGGCTTTAAATAGCTCGGTTAGCTTTTTACAGGTACTTCCTGCGGGGCCTTTTTGTGGCGGCTTTCCGGTAGTGTATACTTGCTTGTGAAGCGGTTGTAATAGCCGGTGAAGCGCGGGTCGCCGGAGGTTTTGATCTCGTTTAAGTAACCGTGTGTGTCCATGGTGGAATCCTTGATCTGGATCAGGCATACCGCAATGTTAGAGCAGTGATCGGAAACGCGCTCGAAATTGTTGAGGATGTCTGAGAGCACGAAGCCGAGCTCAATGGTGCACTTGCCTTCCTGTAAGCGGCGAATGTGGCGGTTTTTCAGTTCAACTTTCAATGAATCGATGACCTGTTCGAGCGGCTCTACTTCGTAGGAAAGCTGTAAGTTGTTCTCGACGAACGCGTCTGTCGTGATGTTCAAAATCTCGATGATGGCACCTGTGAAGACCTCAAGCTCCTGCTGGGCCTTTTCGGAGAATTTCAGATCTTTATCGTGGATCTCGCGTGCAACGCGCAGGAGATTCACCGCGTGGTCGCCGATACGCTCGAAATCGCCGATGGTATGCAACAGCTGCGAAACATCGTTGCTGTCGGCCGTGGAGAGGTTTTTACTGGAAATTTTGACGAGGTAAGAACCGAGCTTATCTTCGTACTGGTCGATGGTTTCTTCGTTTTTCTCGATTTTTTCTGCTGTGGCGGAATCAAAATGCGAGAGCAGACCGATGGCATCCAAAATGGTGTCGCGCACAAGGTCTGCCATTTTTGTGGTGGCATTGCGGCACTCCGCAATCGCGAAGGACGGAGAGAGCAGCAGACGCTCATCGAGCAAAACCGCGTGCGGGTCCTGCTTGCCGGGCTTCAGGCGCTTATCACGCACGGTGATAACGGCGAGTTTTTCAAGCTGATTGCAGAAGGGCAGCAGAATGAACGTGGTGATGAGGTTGAATGCGGAATGCACGACTGCGATCATAAACGAGGAGATCGGCTGGTCGGTGAATGTGAAATGGAAAATGCTGTTTGCAATATAAAAGCCGGAAAGACAGATGACGGTGCCGAGCACGTTAAAGTAGATATGCACGGCAGTCACGCGCTTTGCGCTTTTTGTGGTGCCGATGGAGGAAAGCAGCGCCGTGATACATGTACCGATGTTCTGGCCCATAATGACCGGCAGCGCCATGCTGAACGAAATGCTGCCCGTCATGGCGAGAGACTGCAGAATGCCGAGCGAAGCAGCGGAGCTCTGGATGAGTGCTGTGATGCCTGCGCCGACTAAAATGGCGATGATGGGGTTATCGAGAATCGTTAAGACCTCTTTAAACTGCGGCAAGTCCGCAAGCGGTTTTACCGCGCCACTCATCATGGTCATGCCGGTCATCAAAATGGCGAAGCCGACACATACGGAGCCGATGTCCTTTTTCTTGCTGCTCTTGGTGAACATGATGAGAATGATGCCGATGAGCGCCACGATGGGCGAAAAGCTCTCCGGCTTTAAAAGCTGTACGAAAACGTTGTCGCTCGTGATGCCGGAAAGGCTTAAGATCCACGCAGTGACGGTGGTACCGATGTTTGAGCCCATGATGACGCCGATGGTTTGCCCAAGCTCCATGATGCCGGAGTTGACGAGGCCGACCAGCATGACCGTCATAGCAGAGGAGGACTGGATCGCAATGGTGATGCCCATGCCGAGCAAAAGGGCCTTGAAGCGGTTTGAGGTCATGGAACGCAAAATACGTTCGAGCTTGCCGCCGACCATTTTTTCAAGGCTGGAGGAAAGCAAATGCATGCCGTAGAGGAAGAACGCAAGTCCGCCAAAGAGTGTAATAACGGAGAAAATGTCCATTTGTGGTTGCAGCTCCTTTGTGTGCGCAAAACGCTCGCTTTTCAAATTTTTTTCTTTTTTCTTACTTAATCTTTACATACAAGCTTATTCTAACATAGGTGACGGCGGGAATTCAATGCTTTTTTGATAAAAAACGTCGAAAGAGAAAATTATCTTGCCTTGACCCGCGGCGAGCATCGCGGTATACTGTATTTATATTTTAAGCGCGTTTTAGGCAAACGCATTTGAATACTTGAAAAACAAGGTGGGAAACGTGATGAAAACGGCGGCAATTTTGGTGGCGGCGGGCAGCTCTGCACGTATGAAAAGCGGCGGCGCTTCGAAAACGATGATGGAGATCGGCGGCGAGCCGGTTCTGAGCCGTACACTGCGCGCATTTGAGAATGCCGCGTGCATCTCAAAGATCGTTATTGTGGCGCGTGCGTGCGATTTCGATGCAATCCAAAAAGCGTCGGCGTTCGTCACAAAGCCGCTCACGATTACCGAGGGCGGCAAGGAGCGGCAGGATTCCGTTTCAAACGGTGCGGCGCTTTGCGATGACGCAGAGTATATCGCCGTGCACGATGCGGCGCGACCGTTTATCACGCCGGAGGAAATCGAAACCGTGTGCGCGGACGCGGAAAAATACGGCGCGGCGACGCTGGCGGTGCCGGTGAAAGACACCATCAAGGTTGCTGCGGCGGACGGCACGGTGTGCGCTACGCCGGAGAGAAGCACTTTGCGTGCCATTCAGACGCCGCAGGTATTCCGCCTTTCTTTGTATAAAGAAGCGCTGTGCCTTGCGAAAAACGCCGGAAAGCAATATACGGACGATTGCCAGCTCATTGAAGCGGCGGGCGGCAAGGTATATTTGACCCCGGGCGACTACAAAAACATCAAGATCACAACGCCGGAGGATCTGCTTGTGGCAGAGGCTTTTGCGGCGGAAAAGTAAAGGAGTGTTACTATGCGGATCGGTCACGGTTATGACGTACATAAGCTTGTAGAAAACAGAAAGCTCATTTTGGGCGGCGTGCATATCCCGTATGAAAAGGGCCTTTTGGGGCATTCCGATGCGGACGTGCTCGCGCATGCCATAGCGGATGCTTTGCTCGGCGCGGCGACGCTCGGGGACATCGGCGTGCTTTTCCCGGACGATGACCCGCAGTACGCCGGTGCGGACAGCTTAAAGCTGCTCGCAGTGGCGGTGGCGGCGGTACGCCGCAAGGGCTTTGGGATTGAAAATATCGATGCGACGATTTTGGCACAGCGTCCGAAGCTGCGCCCGTACATCGATGAGATGCGCCGCAACATTGCGTCCGCCTGCAACCTCGACCTCGATTGCGTGAGCATCAAGGCGACGACGGAGGAGGGCCTCGGCTTTACCGGCCGCGGCGAGGGTATTGCAGCGCATGCGGTGTGCCTGCTGAAATAAATTTGCAGTATTTTTGAGAGCTTCGCTTCGGCGGGGCTCTTTTTTGCACCAATTCCCGGCTTGTCTCATATTCTGTTTTGATGAGACTGTTTTGAAGGCTTGGAGGTGCTTGCAATGGAAAACAAAAGAGACACGGACGGGAAGCGGCTTATTGTTGTCAGCAGCGTGACCTATGCGCTGAAAAGCCGTGATCTGCTTTTTCAAAGAGGGATAAAAGCCTACATTGAGCGGCTGCCGCGCACCCGAGAAAGCGGCTGCGGCTATGGCGTATATGTTCCGCAGTGCACGGACGAAGCGGAGCGCATTTTGCGGGATGCAGGCGTGAAAGTGTTCTACCGTGCGGAACGGGGCGAAAAGAAATGATCTATCTCGATAACAGCGCGACGACGTACCCAAAGCCGCTTTCGGTGCGCCGCAAAATGGCGCAGGCGCTGGAGCAGTTCGGCGCGAACCCCGGCCGCGGCGGGTTTAAAATGAGCTTGCAGACGGCGCAGGCGGTCTACGATGTGCGGCAGAAGGCGGCGAGCTTTTTCGGTGCGGCGGGCCCGGAGAGCATCTCGTTTCAGCCGAGCTGCACGCAGTCGCTGAATATCGTTATCCACTCGTTAAAGCGTGGCGACCATGTGCTTGTGACCGATTTGGAGCACAATGCGGTTTTGCGGCCGCTGAAAGCCATGGAGGCGCACGGTGTTTCGTTTACCGTTGTGCCCGTGACGCCCGGCGACAACGACGCGACGCTCGACGCATTCCGTCATGCGATGCGCGAGAACACAAGGTTGTTTGTCTGCACGCAGGCCTCGAATGTATTCGGCATTCGCGTGCCTGTGGAGCGGCTGGCGGCGCTTGCGCATATATACGGCGCGGAGATCTGCGTGGACGCGGCGCAGTCCGGCGGGGTGATTCCCATTCATGCGGAGCGCGACGGCATCGATTACCTTTGCTGCGCGGGACACAAGGGGCTATACGGTCCGATGGGCACGGGTATGCTCATTACGAAAAACGGCGAAAAGCTGGAAAGCCTGATACAGGGCGGCACGGGTACGCGCGCATTGGAGCTAGACCAGCCGCGGGAAATGCCGGAGTACCTTGAAAGCGGCACGCAGAATGTGCCGGGCATCCTCGCACTCGGCGCGGGCATGGATTTTGTGCGCACGAACGGTGAATACATGCTGCGGGAGAGGGAAATGCGCCACATTCGCCGCGTATACGAGGCATTCAAAAACATGCCGCATGTTGTTTTATACACCGCAATGCCGGACACGATGTACTTTGTGCCGGTGCTCGGCTTTAACGTGCGCGGCATGCAGAGTGAAGAAGTGGGCGAGGTACTTGCAAAGCGGAACATTGCCGTGCGCTGTGGGTTCCACTGTGCGCCGCTCGTACACCGCAAAATGGGAACGGACGGTGAAACGTCCGGCGGCGCGGTGCGCGTTTCGCCGGGTGCGTTCACGACCGACAGGGACATTACGGAGCTGATTCGCACGGTCTATTCACTCCGGGCTGAAAGTGCGGCGCGAAAAGTCGAATAAAAATGAACAAAGTGTAAATAAAAAACGAAAAATACAGAAAAGAACAGGAAAAAACATACAATTCCCCCTTTTCATCCCCACCTCTTTGTGTTAAACTATATACAGTACGCATTTAGGTTTTGTAAAAAGTAAATCGTATGGAGCGGATGTGCACCGTGTGCATGTACCGCCGAATCCTGTGCAAAGAGGTGAATGCTTTGAATAAGGTTTTTGAAGCCATTGCTTCCTGGTGGGAGTGGATGGTGAGCATTGCCATGAATTTTCAATTTAAAGATGCCGTTGATATTATCATCGTTGCATTTTTGATCTACGGTGTGGTCAAGCTTGTGCGCGAAACGCGCGCGGGGCAGCTTGTAAAGGGACTTTTTCTGCTTGTCATTCTGTTTATTATTTCTTCGTATTTTAATCTGGTGATGGTCAGCCGTGTGCTGGCGTATTTTTTCCAGTTCGCTTTCGTCGCGATCCTCATCGTGTTTCAGCCGGAAATCCGCAAGGCGCTCGAGCAAGTGGGCCGCAACAACGTCGGACAATCTATTGCGGCTGTGGTAACAGGCCGTGACCGCAGCTATGACCGCGCGCAGATCCGCAAGGCAATCAACGCCGTGGTAGACGGCGTGGGCATTTTACAGCAGCTCAAAATGGGCGCGCTTATCGTATTTGAGCGCAAAACGAAGCTTGGCGACATCATTGAGACCGGCACGCAGATTAACTGCGAGCCTTCCGGCCAGATTGTGGGCAATATTTTCTTCAATAAGGCGCCTTTGCATGACGGCGCCATGATCATTCGCGACGGCATGATTCATGCGGCGGGCTGTATTCTGCCGCTGACGAAAAACACTTCGGTCTCTGCAGAGCTCGGCACGCGTCACCGCGCGGCGCTCGGTGTCAGTGAGGAATCGGATGCCGTGGTCGTGGTGGTTTCGGAAGAAACGGGGCAGATCTCTGTGGCTGTAAACGGCGTTTTGGCGCGCCGCTTTACGCGCGATACGTTGCGTGATGTTTTGGAGGGGTACCTCATTCCGCAGGAAGAAGCTTCCACCGTGCGCCGTAAGTTCGGCGTGCTGAAAAGCAAAAGGACGGTGAAGAAGTGATGGCAAAAATGTCTAAGAAACCCAGAAACGAAGTAAAACAACGCTTACGTGTGTTTGAAAATAACACAATTTTGCTTATCTTTTCATTCCTTGCCGCGGCGGCCGTCTGGTTTGCCATGATGGCGAGCAGCTCCGAAAGCCGTGCGACCGTAATCCGCAATGTGCCGATTAACGTTGAAATTTCCGATACGGCGCAGGAAGCCGGTGTGCGCGTGTTCAGCATGAGCAGCAGCGCGACGGATGTGAGTATTACGGGCAACTCACTCATCACAAGTAAGGTGACGAGTGAGGACATCGGCGTTACGGCGACGCTGGATCCTTCCGTCAGCATGCTGACGGGCAGCAGCTTGCAACAGACGACGCTTTCTCTGCGCGCAGCAAAAAAGGGCAACACCCTCGCCGAATACGAGGTGGAAAGCGTTTCGCCGTCCGAGATCACAGTGGTGTATGATAAATATAAAGAAACGCAGCTCACTTTGGAAACAAATTTTCAGTACACTACGGCGGAAAATTACTATGCGCCTTCTACGCCCACACTTTCTACGGAGCTTATCACGGTCTCCGGCCCGGAAAGCAGCGTGAACAAGGTGGCGCGTGCCGTGTTGGAATATAAGTTCGGCGAAGAGCTCACGCAGTCGAAGTCGCTTTCCTGCAAAGTGACGTTGTACGACGCGAACGGCAATGTACTTGACCCAACGGAGCTCTATTTGAAGCTGAGCGACGACACGGTGGAGGTCTCCATTCCGGTGACGAGCCGACAGACGGTCAAGCTGGAAGCGGATGTGCGCAATATTCCGGACAGCTTTGCCTCGAACCGCATCACAATCGACCCGGCAGAAATTGAAATTGCCGGCGACGGTGAAACGGTCTCAAAGTACACGACCCTGACGCTCTCCACGCCGATCAACTTCCTGGACGTTACGCCGGAAAACAACACGTTCACGGTGGCTATCCCGGTGCCGAGCGGTGTGATAAATGTGACGCGAGTGGAAAACGCGACCGTTACATTCAACCTGAACGGTTACAAGGAAACGTCTGTGCTGACGAGCAACATCAGCGTCACCAACGTGCCGGAGGGTATGGAAGCAGAGCTTTCTACAAAGACGCTCACGCTGAAAATCATCGGCACGGCGGCGCAGATCTCGAAGCTGACGGGAGATTCCGTCTTCTGCACAGTGGATCTTTCCACGGTGACAGACCCGAGCGGCAGCATGGAAGCGCCGGTGACGGTGACGATTAACAATGCGGATTCCTGCTGGGCGACCGGCAGTTACACGGCGCATGTGACGCTTTCGCCGAAAACCGAATCTTCCACCAGTGGCGCTTCGAACTAAATAAGCAAAATGAAAACCCGCCGAGCTGAAAAGTTTCGGCGGGTTTGTGTTTTATGGGGAGAGTACATTCAGCGTAGCGCGATCATGTCGCCGGTGACGTGCGAAAGCCAGTCTTTTACGGCGAACGGTACGCCGGTGGCCTTTAAAATAACGATCACCAAAATGATGGCGATGAGAATAAGCAGCACCTTAAGCGCAAATTGCGGGTTGCCGTGTTGGTGCTCGTCTTCGTGCTCCGGCACATGGTGTTCTTTAGCGGTCTGCTTGGCGGTTTCGGGTTTCCGTGTTTTTTCTTCCATAACGGCACCTCTTTTCTGCAAAGATACAGAATCTTTCATTTCCATTTTACCACATGCCTTTCCTGTTTTCTATAATTTATCGACTTTTTTCTTCGGGAAAAATCAACAAAAATTCGGGAAATAGTTTTGCGCTGAGCGCGTATAAAACAAGACATTTTGGTGTCTTGTTCAGAAAACCCATACAGCCGGGCTTTCTACGACTTGAACGTCCACAGGAAGTTTCGTAGCAATGCGAAGCATTACTTACTACCGTTCCTTGTTTTCGTGAACGTAAAAGTATTTCGTCGTCTACGGGCGACGACTCAAGGCACTGCCTTGAGAATCCGTAAACTTTCTTGAAGAAAGTTAAATTAAAGACTTTGTTCGTCGCTTTGCCGACAGACGGAGAATGTGTTTTTCTTTTTCTACAACAGTTTCGCAGATAATTGTGAAATTCTGTTGAATAACCGGCAAAAAAATGCTAAAATATTCTTTTAGAAATGAAACGAATTTACATAGGACACGGTTGCCGCGCAGTAGTTGGGGTTGCGCGGAAAATCGGGCTTTTGATTTAAAGGGTGAAGCAAAATGATCTTGCGAAAATGGGAGGTGCGTCCTCTCGATAAGGAACGCGCGGCGACGTTTGCACAGACGTATGGCGTGCCGTTCTTCCTCGCGATGCTGATGAATATTCGCGGCCTTGACGATGCCGCGCATCTGCGGGAATTTCTTGGCGAGGGCGAGCCGCTCTCCGACCCGTTTCTTTTAAAAGATATGGACAAAGCTGCGGCGCGTATTACCCGCGCGGTGGACAACATGGAAAAAATCGCGGTTTACGGGGATTATGATGCCGACGGCGTGACTTCGACCGCCATGCTGTATTCGTACCTTGAAACGCGCGGTGCGGACGTAATCTTCTACATACCGCAGCGCGAGGGCGAAGGCTACGGCATGAACATGGGCGCCGTGGAATACTTAAAAGAGCAAGGCGTGTCGCTCATTGTCACGGTCGACAACGGCATTTCCTCCGTGCAGGAGGTAGCGCGCGCGAACGAGCTTGGCATTGATGTGGTCGTCACCGATCATCACCGCCCGCAGGAGATATTGCCCGATGCCGTGGCGGTCGTGGACGCATACCGACCGGATGACACAAGCCCCTATAAGCATTTTTCCGGTGTAGGCATCGCGTTTAAATTGCTTATGGCGCTGGAGGACGGCGCGGGCGACGTGGAAGATCTGTTAGAAGCATACAGCGATCTCGCGGCCATCGGTACCATCGGCGATATTGTGCCGCTGACGGGTGAAAACCGTACGCTGATCCGCGCGGGTCTTGAGCGTCTTTCACAGAGCGACCGCCCGGGCGTGCAGGCACTTTTGGAAAATGCAGGCATTGCAGGCAAGGTACTGACGAGCACAAATGTGGCGTTTACGCTGGTGCCGCGCATCAACGCGACGGGCCGTATGGGCGCGCCGGAACGCGCCGTGCGCTTGCTCATCAGCGGCTATGAAGAGGAAGCCGAGGTACTGAGTGAGGAAATCTGCGCCGATAACGAGGAACGCCGCCGTGTGGAAGCAGAGATTGCCGAAGCGGCGTTTGCGGATATTGAAGCGAAAGGATACATGAAAGACCGCGTGGTCGTGGTGGACGGTGAAAACTGGCACCATGGTGTTATCGGCATTGTGGCGTCCCGTGTGACGGAGCGCTGCGGCAAGCCGTGCATGATCATTTCGCGCGGCGAAACAGAGGCGAAGGGCAGCGGCAGAAGCATTGAGGGTTTCTCGCTGTTTGAAGCCATCTGCGCGTGCGGCGACTTGCTCATCAAATTCGGCGGACATCCCATGGCGGCGGGTATCACGTTGAAGCCCGAAAACATCGAAGCGTTCCGCAAGCGCATCAATCGGTATGCGGCGGAGCACTTCCCGCAGATGCCCACGCAGACTGTCACACTGGACTGCAAGCTGAACCCGGCGGCGCTTTCGGTTTCCATGGCGCAAAGCCTGACGCAGTTGGAGCCGTTTGGAAACGGCAACCCGCAGCCGGTGTTCGGTTTATTCAACATGGAGCTTTCCAATGTCACACCGGTCGGCGGCGGGGGGCATCTGCGCCTGACCTTAGAAAAGAACGGCTCGGTCATCACGGCAATGCGTTTTAATACAAAGCCCGAGGAGCTGCCGTACCACATCGGCGATAAGATCGACCTTGCGGTGCAGCTGGAGGCGCGCGAATTTCGCGGCCAGCCGTCGCTGACTGTCATCGTGCGCGATATGAAGTTTGCAGCGTTCAATACGGAAAAGAATATAGCGTCGCTTGCGAGCTTTGAAAAGTGGCAGCGCGGCGAGGTGCTTTCCGCAGAGGATAAAAACAGATTATACCCCGACCGCGCGTGCTTAGCGGCCATTTACCGCGCACTGCGCACGGTAAACGGTAAAGAGACGGACCAGGTTCGATTTGTTTCGCAGTTTGGAAAAGATATGACACTGGGACTCTTTAAAACGGCGCTTCTTGTATTTGAGGAGCGCGGCTTGGTACACAGCGAAATTGCAGACGATACATTTACGGCAACGCTCATCGAAACGAGCGGCAAAACAGATATTACACGTTCCCCGGTGCTTTTGGCACTGCAATAAGGGAACGGAAGGAGTGAAAAACGATGGCAGAAGCAGCAAAAACGTATGCGGACCTTGTGTCACTGATCGAAAAAAGCGAAAAAGAATATGACCTCGCGTTGATCGAAAAAGCGTATAAGTTCGCGGAGGCAGCGCATCAGGGACAGGTGCGGCGCTCCGGCGAGCCATACATCATCCACCCCATTGCGGTGGCGTATAAGCTTGTGGAATTCGGCATGGATACCCCGTCCGTCGTAGCAGGTCTGCTGCATGACGTCATTGAGGACACGCCGGTCACGTATGATGACATTGTGAAAGCGTTCGGTAAGGAGATTGCAAACCTGACGGACGGCGTGACAAAGCTCGGCAAGATCCCGTTCTCCTCCCGTGAAGAGCAGCAGGCGGAAAACCTGCGCAAAATGCTTATTGCGATGAGCGAGGACATCCGCGTGATCATTATTAAATTTGCGGACCGCATGCACAATTTAGCGACGCTCGAATACGTGGCGCCGCAGAAGCAGCGCGACAAGGCGCTGGAATGTCTTGAGGTGTACGCACCCATTGCGCACCGTCTCGGTATGCGCAAGGTTAAGGAATACATGGAGGACGTTTCTTTAAAGTACCTTGACCCTGTGGCGTATAAGGAGATTGAAGATAACCTTGAGGCGCGCAGCACAAAGCGCAAGCAGTTTATTGAGACAACGAAAGAAATGATCCGCAGTCGTGTGGAGCCGCTTATCCCGGGCGTATATATTGAAGGGCGCGTAAAAAGCGTCAACGGCATTTATCGCAAGATGTTCATTCAGGGTAAGAGCTTTGATGAAATTTACGACGTGTTCGCCCTGCGCGTAATCGTCGATACCATCAACGATTGCTATAATGTGCTCGGTATCATCCATGATATGTTCACCCCGCTGCCGAATCGCTTTAAGGACTACATTTCCACGCCGAAGCAGAACATGTACCAGTCCTTGCACACGACGGTCATCAGCAAAGAGGGCATCCCGTTCGAGGTGCAGATTCGCACGTGGGAAATGCACCACACGGCAGAATACGGCATCGCGGCGCACTGGAAGTATAAGCTCGGCATGACGAGCGGCAACGAAAAGCCCGACTCGCTGGAGGGCCGCTTGCAGTGGATCCGCAACATGCTCGATAACCAGTCCGAAAGTGAAGATATCACGGACCTTGTGCGCTCCATCAAGACCGATCTTGCGCCGGAAGAGGTGTTCGTCTTCACCCCGAAAGGTGACGTTATCAACCTGCCGATGGGCTCTACGGTTATCGATTTTGCGTATGCCATTCATTCCGCCGTCGGCAACCGCATGATTGGTGCAAAGGTTGACCAGAAGATCGTGCCGCTCGATTACAAGGTGAAAACGGGCGAGATCATTGAGATTTTGACGACGAAGGAGGTCGGTCGCGGCCCGAACCGCGACTGGCTTTCCATCGTGCGTACAAGCGAAGCACGCAATAAGATCCGCGCATGGTTCAAGAAAGAAAAGCGTGATGAGAACATCGTAGAGGGCAAGGCAGAGCTGGAGCGCGAATTTAAGCGCAACGGCATCGTGATGAGCGACGAGCTGATGCAATTCATGCTGGAAAGCGCCGGCCGCCGCCACAGCTGCGTCACGCCCGATGATTTTTACGCGGCCGTCGGCTACGGCGGCATTCAGCTTTGGAAGCTCCTGCCGCGCGTAAAAGAGGAATACCAGAAGACCCACAAGCCTGCACCCGAACCGCAGCAGGAGATTGCGCAGCAGACCCCGCCACCGAACCTCAACAAGAAAGCGGCAGGCGGCGTGCTCGTAGAGGGTATGGACAACTGTCTCATCAAGTTCTCCCGCTGCTGCAACCCGCTGCCGGGCGATGAGATCGTCGGCTTCATCACGCGCGGTTTCGGCGTTTCCATCCACAAACGCAGCTGCTCGAACGTGCCGAAGGATTTCTCGCAGGCGCCGGAGCCGGAGCGTTGGGTGCGTGCGCACTGGGCGGGTGAAGTCAAGGAAGAGTTCAAGTCTACGCTGCATATTGTGGCAACCGACCGTTCCGGCCTGCTCGCAGACGTGACCCAGCAGCTTTTCAACATGCACATTTTCATTCACTCGCTCAACTCCCGCGAGGTCAAAAACTCGGAGAATGCCGTCATTTCGGCAACGATTACCATCAACGGCCTTTCGCACCTGCAGACCGTTATTGACCGCTTGCAGAAGATTAAGGGCGTAATCTCTATTGACCGCAGCTAAAGGTAAACAAAGATATGAAATATAAATGTATAACGGGCGGGCCTATTTCGGAAAATTGCTACCTGCTCATCGATGAAAAAACGAATCAGGCGGCGGTCGTCGACCCCGGCTTTTTGAACGACGTACTGTTAAATGAAATTAAAAAATATACGCTGCAGAGAATTTTGCTGACACACGGCCATTTTGACCACATTTGGGAGGCTGACCGCCTGCACGAGATGCTCGGTGTGCCGGTGTGCGCCTATGAGACGGAAGCGGCGTTTGCAGCGGACGATAAGCAAAACGGCTCGCTTCTCATGATGTATGAGTCCATCACCTGCAAGGTGCACGAGGCTTTCAAAGACGGTGAAACATTTCAGATCGGCGAAGTGCCGGTCACGGTGCTGCACACGCCCGGCCACACCGCGGGCGGCGTGAGTTACATTACGCCGGACGCCGTGTTTACGGGCGATACGCTGATGGGTTACTCCGTCGGGCGGTGCGACCTGCCAACCGGCAACAGTGCCGAGCTGCGCGAGTCTCTGAAAAAACTTGCGGCGCTGCCCGGAAATCCCGATATCTGCGGCGGCCACGGCCCCGTAACGACGCTGGAAGACGAAAAGCGCCGAAATCCGTATTTATAAAGGAAAATGTATGGTTTTATATATTATCGATCACCCTTATCATTATGAGGCGGAAAACCTCTGCCGCGTGTTTTACCCGTTTGACAAAGTCACGGTACAGCACGAATTTATGCCGAGCGATGAAAACCGCACGGTGTACACCGCCGAAGAAAACGGCGAATACATCGTGCGCATTGAAGACGCAGACGGCAAAACGGAGCGCAAAGCAAAAGTAGGCGCAGAGACCGAATACGGCATGGTGTCTTTATTATTTGATGCATTTTGCGCCCACACGGGCAAAATGCCGCGCTGGGGCATGCTGACGGGCATTCACCCCATTAAGCTCCTGCGCCAGCTGACCGAACAGCACGGCGAAGCGGAAGCGGCAAGGCTGTTCCGTGAAAAATATTTCGTCTCAAACGAAAAAACGGCACTTGCGGTGCGCACCCTGCGCGCACAAAAGCCCATTACGGATAAAGTGCGTGAAAACGACTACTCTTTGTACATTTCCGTGCCGTTCTGCCCCACGCGCTGCGCGTACTGCTCATTCGTTTCGCAGAGCGTGGAAAAGGCCAAGAAACAGATTCCGGAATATCACCGCCTGCTTTTGGAAGAGCTGAAAGAGACGGCGAAAGTCGCCGATGCTTTGGGCTTAAACCTGCGCGCTGTGTATGTCGGGGGCGGCACACCCACGACGTTCTCCGCAGAGCAGCTTTCCGAGATGATCCGCGTTGTGAAAGAGTCGTTCGACATGTCGCAGTGCGAGGAACTTACGGTGGAGGCCGGCCGCCCGGATACCATTGACCGTGCAAAGCTGGATGCGCTGCTTAAAAGCGGCGTTTCGCGTATCAGCATCAACCCGCAAACCTTGCAGGACAACGTGCTCGAAAACATCGGCCGCCGCCACACGGCGCAGCAGACTGTGGATGCGTTTCACCTCGCGCGGGAAGCGGGCTTTACGAATATCAATATGGACCTCATTGTCGGCTTGCCGGGTGACACGTATGAGACGTTCTGTGACACAATCGAAAAGGTCATTGCGCTTGACCCTGAGAACGTGACGGTGCACGCGCTCGCATTGAAGCGCTCCTCGTTCATCACGCAGAGCGGCGAGATCAACAAGGCCCACGCCGATGCCGCGCTTGCCGACCGCATGATGGCTTATGCCGAAAAGCGGCTGACAGAGCGGGGGCTTGAGCCGTATTATCTCTATCGCCAAAGCCGCATGGCGGGCAATTTGGAGAATACGGGCTGGGCAAAACCGGGCACCGAGTGTGCATATAATATTTTCACGATGGATGAGACCGAAACGGTGCTGGCGTGCGGCGCAGGCGGCGTGACGAAGCTTAAGAACCCGTATTCCGAAGATCTTTCACGCATTTTTAACTTCAAATATTCGTATGAATATATCAGCCGTTACCCGGAGATTCTCGAACGAAAGGAGGGCATCGCGAAGCAATATGAGCAATTTCGCAAGCGGTTACATTAAATATATCAATCACTTAGAGCAGATTAACGACGCGGCGCTTTTGAACCCGCAGGTCATGATTGATGAGGTGGAGGATTCCTATCACGAGCACATCGAAAACATTGCGCGCAACATTGTGACGCATTACAAAACCGCGAAGGTGTGCATGCTGGCGGGGCCGTCCTCCAGCGGCAAGACGACCACGGCGCATTTATTGCAGCGCGAGCTCGGCAAGCTCGGTGTGCACGCCGAGATTGTCTCGCTTGACGATTTTTACCTTGGCCCGGACGAAACGCCCGTGCTGCCGAACGGCGAAAAGGACTATGAGACCGTGGACGCGCTCGACATTGCGCTTATTCAGGATTGTTTGAATTCCGTCATTCACAGCGGCTCCTGCCTTTTGCCGGAGTACGATTTTACAACGAAGACCCGAACATTGGCGGCAAGAAAGCTCGATGTCAGCGACCGCGGGTTCGTTATCATGGAGGGTTTGCACGCGCTGAACCCCATTTTTACGCGTGGTCTGCCGGAGGGCAGCACCATAAAGCTGTATGTCAGCGTGAAGCAGCAGATCAAGGACATCAACGGCGAGGTCATTTCGCCGATGGATATTCGCCTTGTGCGCCGCATCTCGCGTGATATCCGTTCCCGCGATACCATGCCGGAGCGCACCATCGCCATGTGGGATAATGTGGTGGCGGGCGAAGATAAATACATCCGCCCGTACCGCCTTTCCGCGGACTACACGGTGAACTCCATTCATATCTATGAACCGTGTGTGCTGCGCAGGCTTGTCATTCCGCTTCTGCGCGAGATCCCGGAGGATAACCCGTGTTACCGTAAGGCGCGCGATTTAGATGCCCGTCTGATGCGCTTTGAGCCCATTGATGCCGAGCTGGTGCCTGCAAACTCCATGCTGCGTGAATTTTTGGGTCCGAAAGTAGAAAACGGTACGAATTAAGGTTATTGTCAGGAAAAATTTAACCTTTGTTTACAAAATTGCCGGTTTGTCATTTGCTTTTTGACACAAATTGCGCTATAATGGGACTGAAGAAAGGTACATGAAACGGTGTGCTTCTTAAGGTTCCGTTTCCAAACCACAAAAGGAGAATTTGTTATGGGAATTTTTGATGATGTTGTTGTCAACGCAAAATCCGCTGCACAGACCGTAGGCAAAATGGCAGGCCAGTTTGTGGATATGTCCAAGCTGCGCATCAATATGGCCGAGCTGAACGGCGAGATTACGAAGCGCTATCAGGAGCTTGGCCGCTTCATTTACGAGGCCAAGAAGGCCGGTTCCGCAGACGAAGCCGAGCTTGCAAACCAGATCGCCGGTATCGATGATCTGTATGCACAGCTTTCCGCAGTTTCCGCACAGTACGCTTCCATGCAGGATAAAGTGACTTGCCCGGCATGTGGCAAGAAGATGCCGACGGATTCCATGTTCTGCAGCCACTGCGGCGCAAAGCTGGAGAACGCACCGGCAGAGCCGGAAGAAGCTGCCGAAGCAGTCGAGAAGACCGAAGTCCCCGCAGAGCCGGAGACGACGGAAGTCACAATCGAGACAGAGAAGACGGCTGAGCCGACCGAGGAAGTCAAGACCGAGGAATAATTGAAAACGCGGGTCCGGCCTGCAAGGACGTAAAACCAGAAGGAAAGAGGTGCCCCCTCTTTCCTTTTCTTTCGCCGAGAAACTTTTTTGAAACGGAAGGGTTTTATGGAGCAAAAACGGCCCGCGGCGCGCGTGCAGCAGGGATTTCTGCACGGCGCGTTCATTTTAATGTTCGGCGTTCTTCTGGTGAAGGCCATTGGGGCGTTGTTTAAAATCCCGTTATCGAGTATCATCACGGAAGACGGTATGGGATATTTCAGCACGGCGTACAGTTTTTTTAACGTGCTGTTCAGCCTTTCCACCGTCGGTTTTCCCGTGGCAGTGGCGCGGCTGACTGCGGCGGAGGACGCCTTAGGACATTTTCGTGACGTGCGGCAAATCAAAGCGGCGGCGCTGCCGGTGTTTTCGGTCATCGGCGTTCTCTGTGCTCTGCTGATGGCAAGTTTTGCACCGCTTTATACGCGCTTGGTGCAAAGCCCCGGCGCACTTTTCTCCATGTTGGCGCTTGCGCCGTGTGCCGCACTGTGTAGTATTTCCTCCGTGTACCGCGGTTATTTTGAGGGCCTGCGCAATATGCTGCCTACGGCGCGTTCGCAGGTTGCGGAATCGCTCGGCAAGCTTATTTTCGGGCTTTCCGGCGCGATTTTTGTGATGCATATGGGCACACGGGAGCTGCAAGCGAGCGGCACGGTATTCGGTTGTACCGTGAAAAGTGAAGCAGATGGCTGTCAGCTTGTCTGCGCTTTAGGTGCTGCTGCCGCAATCCTCGGCGTGACGCTCGGCGCGGTGCTGGGGCTTTTGACGCTTGTCTTCCAAAGTCGCAGGGACGGCGTCACAAAAGCGATGCTGCAACGCGCGCCGAAGCCGAAAAGCAAGCGTATTTGGGCCGGAAAATTGCTGCGCACTGCACTGCCCATTTCGCTTGGGGCAGTCGCCATGAGCTTTTCCGGACTCATTGATGCGTCATTTTTGCAGACGCGTGTCGCCTATGCCGTGCAGACAGACCCCGCAGCGTTGCTTTCCATGTACGCCGGCGCGATCCCCAAAGGGAATCTCGCCGCGCCGGAAACCGTGCCGAACTACCTTTTCGGCTGCTACAATATGGCGCTGACCCTCTTTTTGCTCGTGCCAAGCGTAACGCAGTCGTTCGGGGTCAGCGCGCTGCCGAGCGTGACACGGGCATTCCAGACGGGGGATTCGCAGAAACTGAAGCGCACCGTGGAAGCGGTACTGCGTATCACGTTTTTGACGGCACTGCCGATGGGGGTGGGACTTTCCGTTTTGGCGCAGCCTGCCGCACTACTGATCTACGGTGCACGGCCGGGCACGGTCATCGTGGGGCGCGTGCTGACGACTTTGGGCGCGGCGTCCGTTTTTGCGGCGCTGTGCGGGCCGCTGAACAGCATCTTGCAGGCGATGGGCCATGTGGAGCTGCCCGTGGTGCTGACGCTCACTGGGCTATTCGTAAAGGCCGTGCTCGATTACACGCTCGCCGCTGTGCCGCGTGTGAACGTGCTTGGCGGCGCTGTCGGCACGCTCGTGTGCTATGCGCTCGCAAGTGTGTTGGCGTGCATTGCGATACGGCGTATTGCAGGCGTGAAAATAGATTTCTTTTCCACTTTTAAAAAGCCGTTTCTGGCATCCGTTTGCTGTGGCGTGGCGGCTCTCTTAACACACAAAGCGTGGTGTGCGGTGCTGCCGGAATCGCGTTTTTCCGCGCTGCCTGCGGTGTTTTTGGGGGCGCTTATCTATGTTGTTTTCCTGCTGATTGCACGCGGGATCTGTGAAGAAGACATCAAAGCACTGCCAAACGGAGAAAAAATTACAAAAAGACTTGAAAAATACTTGCAAAAAACAGGGGGATAGGGTAAAATATGAAAGCTGCGTTGAAATATGTAGGAAAATCCCGTTATACACTGGAAGATCTCAAGGAAATCATCACGATTCTGCGTGCGCCGGACGGCTGCCCGTGGGACCGCGAGCAGGATCACAAGAGCATCCGCCGCGATTTTCTTGAGGAGTGCTACGAAGCGATAGAAGCCATCGATACGGAAGACCCCGTGCTGCTGCGCGAGGAGCTTGGGGATGTGCTTTTTCAGGTGGCGTTCCACAGTGAGCTCGAGCGTGAAGCCGGTCGGTTCGACCTGGACGATGTTATCAGCGACGTTGCTGTCAAAATGGTGCAGCGTCACCCGCATGTGTTTGCCGATGTGACGGCGGACACGACCGAGCAGGTGCTGACAAACTGGGATCAGATTAAGCGCGAGACGAAAAAACAGAAGTCCGACCGCGAGGTGCTTGAAAGCGTAACGCCCGCCATGCCCGCTTTGATGCGTACCCAGAAGGTACTGAAAAAGGCGGCGAAAATGGGCGCGGATAACGGCACGACCGATGACCTGCGCGAAAGCGTTTGCAAAGCTGTAAGCGGTGCAACCGAAGAAAACGGCGCGGAATCGATTGGCAAAGCGCTTTTCAACTTAACGGAGCTCGCACGCCGTCTCGGCGTAGATGCAGAGCAGGCGCTGTTTGAAGCCTGCCGCGCGTATATTGAGCAGTTCGGCGCAGAAGAATAAAGCAATTCACGCTCCGGCGATGGTTCGCGCCGTGGGTGATGAAGATAAATCTAAAAATTTGGAGGTTATTCATAATGAATAAAACAGAACTCATTGCTGCTGTTGCAGAAAAGGCTACCATTTCCAAGAAAGACGCGGAAAACGCTGTTTCCGCTGTTATCGCTTCCATCACAGAGTCCCTCGCAGGCGGCGAGAAGGTTCAGATCGCAGGTTTCGGCACCTTTGAAGTTCGCGAGAGAGGCGAGCGCGTTGGCCGTGACCCGAGAACGAGCGCTGAGATCGTGATCCCGGCTTCCAAGGCTCCGGCATTCAAGGCCGGCAAGGCCCTGAAGGAATCTGTCAATAAGTAATTTTGGCAAATAATTTGTGATGGAACGGATCCCGAAGTGGGTCCGTTCTTCTGTTATAGGCAGCTGCCTCCATGTATTAAAGAAAAGGAGTTTGAACATGAGACTGGATAAATACTTGAAGGTTTCCCGCATTATCAAGCGCCGCACCGTGGCAAACGAAGCCTGCGACGCCGGTCGAGTCGTCGTCAACGGCAAGATTGCCCGCGCTTCCTACGATGTGAAGGTGAACGATGTCATCGAGCTCACGCTCGGCGCGCGCACCGTGAAGGCCCGCGTCGTTTCCGTGAATGAATATGCAAAAAAAGACGAAGCGGCTATGATGTACGAGATCATCGAAGAAAAGTAAGTTTTTTTGACTGTGCTTTTAACGTGCTGAGCTGCTCTTGTGCATAAATATTCGCTGCTTGTTCGGTCTTTTTCCGAAAATCGCTGCATATAAATAGGCGATACAGCATAAAAGAGGATCGGTGATACAGTGGCACAGACGGCAAGCGCAAAAGCACATTCTTTGCACATTGAAAACCGCTCGCGTCTTACGGCAAGCGGCGTTACGCGCGTGGATTTTTTCAGCGAGACGCTCATCACGGTGCAGACGGCAGATGGAAGGTTGCACATTAAGGGCGAAGGGCTGTACATTGAAAACATGAGCGCCGAAACAGGCGAGCTGCTTGTAAAGGGTCGCGTGCTGGCGCTTTCGTACACAGACGGCGTGCGCCCGACGGGCGTTTTGAAAAGGCTTTTAAAATGAGCGGCATTCCGGCAGAAACGCTGTTGCTGTGCCTTGTGTGCGGCGTTCTTCTGGGGTTTGTGTTTGCCGTGCTGGAGTTTTTGCGCCTGCTGTTCTCTCTCGGCAAAATCGCGGCAGCGGTTACAGATGTGCTGTTTTGTCTTTTTGCTGCCGTCGTCACGTTTTTGCTGTCCCTTGCGGTCAGCGTCGGGCACGCGCGCTTTTTTCAGATCGCCTGCGAAGTCATCGGCTTTTTATGCGTGCAGGTCACGGTGACGCACGGCATTTGCCGATTTTTGCCGTATGCAGAGCGCCGCTTGCACGGCTTTAGAAACCGAATTTTTTCAAAATACGCGCAAGGACGGCGGAAAAAGGTGGAAGCATTGCTAAAAAGCGGGAAAAAACACAAATCATTTCTGAACAAATCGAAAAAAAGCAAAAAAAGGACTTGAATAATGACGGCGCATCATTATATAATGGAACAAGAAAAGCAGCCGAACGCTCGGCATAAGGAAAGGGGAGGAATCCCATGGAAGAAGTCAAGATTAAACGCTATAAGGGCAGCCTCCTTTTAAAGGTCGCCGTGTTCTGTTTTGCGTGCTTCATGGTCACTATGCTCGTCGGGCAGCAGATCTCCATCAGCCAGAAAAAGGACGAACTGCAGCAGTTGAAAAACGAGCTTAAGGAACAGCAGGTCGTCAATGACGAGCTGCGCTATGACCTGAATGAAGAGAACGCAGACAACACAGACTATGCGGAGAAGGTGGCACGCCGCGAACTGGACTATGTAAAGCCCGGCGAGCGTGTGTTCTACAATGTAGGCGGCAACAACTAACAAATTTGAAATCCCGGAGGAAAATTAGAGGGTATGCAGGAAACAAAGCTTGAGGTCGGAGCAATTTTTGAGGGCAAGGTAACGGGCATCACAAAGTTCGGCGCATTCGTCGATCTCGGTAACGGCAAGACCGGTATGGTGCACATTTCAGAGGTTGCCCCGGTCTTCGTAAAGGAGATTCGCGATTTCGTCACGGAAGGCCAGACCGTGAAGGTCAAGATCATCGGCATCAATGAAGACGGCAAGATCAGCCTTTCCATGAAAAAGGCAGACGAAAACGCGCAGCAGCAGCGCCCCCCGCGCCGCCGCGATGAGAACGGCAGACCCCCGCGCCAGAACAACTATCACCGCCGCGAAGCTTCTGCCCCGGTGCAGAGCCCCGCAAGACCGGGCGATTATGAGTGGCGCGCGCGCGAAAACTCCGGCTCTTTTGAAGATATGATGTCCCGCTTTAAGCAGATGAGCGATGAGAAGATCTCGGACCTCAAGCGTGCGGAAAATAAGCGCGGCGGCGGTTATTCCCGCAAGGGCCCGCGCAACAACTAAAGTAAAGCAGAAACGGCGCTGTTCTTCGGAGCGGCGCTTTTTGTTTTATGAGAAATTTAAATCGCAAACAAATTGTTTATAAATCTTGAAAATTTTATTTTTCTATTGCAATTTTTGTTCAAATGATTTATACTGTAGGTACAGAGAACGGCAGAAGCCGTAAGCTGAATAATGAAAGCCGAGTCTTTCAGAAAGGATGTGTTTTTTCCGTAGATGAAAAAAAGCACATCCCTTTGTGCTTTTTGCGGGAAAAACCGGTAGACGTATGAACATCAAGATCGTTGGCAGAAAAGTGAACCTGAGAGAGAATTTTAAGGAACTGGTGCAGCGCAAGCTCTCTAAGTTTGACCGCATCTTTGATGAAGACGCGGATGCTACCGTAACCGTAACGCTGGAAAAGAATCGCCAGACCGTGGAGATTATGATTAAGCAGCGCGGCATGCTGTACCGTGCAGAAGCCACTGCGCCGGAAATGAACGAAGCGTTGGATGATGTTGTGGCGGCACTGGGCAACCAGATCCGTAGAAATAAAAGGCGCCTTGAGCGCGCACAGAAGATGCAGCCCGTGGAGCTGCCGGATACGTACTACGATATGCCGGACGAGGAAGACGAACCGGAAATCGCAAAGCGCAAGACGTTCTATGTGAAGGTCATGACGGTGGAAGAAGCCATTTTGCAGATGGAAATGCTGGGCCACACGTTCTTCATGTACCGTGACGGCGACACCGGCGAGATTGATGTGGTGTATAAGCGCCGCGACGGCAAGTACGGCGTGCTGGAGCCGGAAGGCTGATTGAAACTAAAATAGAAATTTAATTTGTCGATTATTGGCGGCGCCTCACTTGAGGCGTCGCTTTTTTTCATTTTTTAACGGAATTTGCGATATTTGTATATATACAATATCCCGAAAATGCTTGAGAAATCGGGTGCAAAATGCTATAATGCCCGTGAAATTCGCAGACAGGCATTTAAAGCGTTACGGTATATGAAAAATAAAGCATTTCGGAGGTCTATATGGAGGAGACGCAAAAGGAAAAGCAAGCGGTGCCGGAGCCCATCGACATTATCACGCTTTTGCACGATGTGCTGCGCGGTGTGAAAAAGCTGTGGTGGGCGTGCCTTTTGCTCACGGTACTGTGCGCTGCGGGCTCGTGGTACACGGCAAAGCGCGCGTATCGTCCGATGTACCGCGCGGCGGCTTCGTTCACGGTCGCCACCGGCAGCGGGGAAAGCGGCGGGTTCAGCTACGGGTTTTATTACAACACCGCCACGGCTTCGCAGCTCGCGCGCACGTTCCCGTACATACTCGAAAGCGAGCTCTTAACGGACAGCATCAAGCAGGCGCTCGGCACGGATTCTATTACAGCTTCGCTTTCGGCGAGCGCAGTGGAGGATTCCAACCTGTTCACGCTGACCGCGACGGGCGCGAATGCCGAAAGCACATTGAATGTCCTGAACGCCGCTATTGATTGTTACCCGGAGGCCGCACGCTACGTGCTGGGCGACATTAAGCTCCATATGCTGAGCGCCCCAAGCCTGCCGACCACGCCGTATAATATATTCGACGGTAAACGTGCGGCGTTGACGGGCGCGGCGTACGGCCTGCTTTTTGGCGCAGGACTGATCCTGCTGTACGGCTGTACACGGCGCACCGTGCGGCGCGAGGAGGAGATTGCATCTAAGCTGCATCTTTTGTGTCTCGGCACGCTGCCGAAGGTCGTTTTTAAAAAGCGAAGCAAAAGTAGGCACGAAACGCTCACCCTTACGAACCCGCATGTGCCGGAGCATTACCGCGAGGCTGCGCGCGGGCTTGCCATGCGCCTTGAACGTCGCATGGCGGCATCGGGTGACAAGGTACTGCTGTTTTGCGGCACGCTGCCCGGGGAAGGCGTGCGTACCACGGCGATGACGGCCGCGCATGTACTGGGCGAAATGGGCAAAAGCGTGGTACTGATCGATTTAGATTTAAAGCGCGGCATGGATAAACGCTCGCCGGGACTGGAAGCGTGTCTTTTTGGGCACTGCCCGGTACAGGAGGTGCTGCATCGGCGCGGTGCAGAGCCGTATCGCTACGCCGCGTGCAGCCGCGGGCTTTCGCCGCGCGAGGTGCTCGCTGTTGGCGAAAATCTGCGCGGCGCGATTGCTTCTCTGCGCGAAGACGCGGACTGCGTTTTGCTCATTGCCCCGGAAAGCGCGCGCTTTGCAGAGATTCTGCCCGCGGCGGAAAGCTGCGATGCGGCGGTGTACGTCATCGAGCAGGATCGCGCATCGCGGACGAAGATCAAAGCGGGCATCGAAAAGCTCCTAAGCTGCGATGTGACCGTTGCGGGCTGCGTGCTGAACGGCGTACAGGCGGGGCTTTCGGGCTACGGTTACGGCAAGTACGGTTATGGCTACGGATACGGAAAATACGGTCGCTACGGCCATTACGGCGCGCACCGCACACGGGAGGAGACGGTATGAGCTATATCGACCTACACGCGCATGTGCTGCCCGGCGTGGATGACGGCGCGGAAACGCTTGAAGCGTCTCTTATGATGCTGCGTATGGCATCAGAGCATGGCACAAAAGCTTTAGCCGTCACGCCGCACGGGGCGGGGGTGACGAAGACGCAGTATTTAGGAAAATTTGAGTGTCTAAAAGCGGCGGCTGCGCGGGAAAGTCTGCCCGTAAAGCTCTTTTTCGGCATGGAAATGATGGCGGACGGCACGCTGTTTGACCGCCTGCAAAGCGGCGACGTGCAGCCGCTCGGCGAAAGTCGGTTCCTTTTGGTGGAGTTTGACCCGCTCGACCTGCCGGAATGGTGCGCGGCGGCCACTGCGCATATACGAAAATACGGGTATGTGCCGCTTATCGCACACCCGGAGCGGTACGTCATTTTGCAAAACGAACCTTGGCGCGCGGAGCTGTGGACAGAGCGGGGGGCCGCGCTGCAGGTGACGCGCAGCGGCATTTTCGGCGCTTTCGGGCGCAGGGCGGCAGAGACCGCGCGGGTGCTGCTGGAGCGCGATCTGGCTTTTTGCGTGGCGAGCGACGGGCACGGGGCCGCGTACCGCAGACCGATTTTGGAGGACGTGAACGCGTGGCTCACGGAGCACTTCGGTGCTGCGTATGCCGAGCGGATGCTGCATGAAAACCCACGCAGAATTCTGAGCGGCGAAGCCGGAAAGGAGAGAATCGCATGAGGGTATTTCAAATGATAATGGCAGTGCTGTTCTGCGCCGCACTGACGTTTTACCTGTGGGTTGCCGTGCCGCGCGTACGGGCGCAGGATACATCCATGCCCGTTTTGACGGACGAAACGGGCGGCGAACTTGCGCTCAGCGTCACCGCGCCGGAAAGCGCGTATTGCGCGGGGCTGCATGCCGAAGACGCGCATGACGGAGACCTGACGGATGAGATCTGCATTGCGGGTATGTCCGCGCTGTTGGACGGCGACCGTCGGCGCATAAAATACGTGGTGTTCGATGCGGACTGCCACGCGGCGACGCTCACGCGCACGGTGCGGTATACGGATTACAACCCGCCGCGCTTTGCGCTGAATGTACCGTCGACCTACCGCACGGGCGAGATGCCCGCGCTTTTGGCGCAGATCACAGCGGAGGACGTAATGGACGGCGACGTTTCCGACCGTATTCGACTGTTCACCGAAGATATTACTTTTGTGGAAAACGACATGTACACGCTGCCGGTATCCGTGACGAATTCCTACGGCGGACAGAGCGAGATGCAGCTTTATATGCAGCTGAGCGACAGCAGTCTTGAAATTCGCCTGAAGCAGGGAATCGTGTATGTGAAGGCAGGCGAAAAGTTTGAGCCGAAGGCCTATTTGGAGGGCGTGTTTGACCATGCAGGTACGGCGGTAAAGGTGAAGAAGCAGACAGTGACGCAAATAGATACCGCAAAGCCCGGCTGTTACCCGGTGCAGTATGCGGCAGAGACGGAAACAGAGACCGTGCGCGCCTGCCTGACGGTGATCGTGGAGGAGGGGAAAACGTGAAGGACGAGCGCTTTTTTTGGGGTGACCTGCACCCTGTGTGCGTGCTGCGCGGGCTGCTCTATAATCTGTGGGTGCTGATTTTGGCGGCGCTCACGGCAGGACTGTGCGTGGAGGGGTATCATCTTTTTACGTATCACCCTGTGTATACCGCTTCGGCGACCGTGGCGGTAAATGTAAAGGGCGGCACGAGCGCGTATACCTCTTTAGATCTCACGGCCCGCATGGCGCAGGTGTTTGCGAGTGTGTTTCAGAGCGATACGTTCCGCGAGGCCGCGCAGTGCGACGTTGTGGCTTCCGTTTTGCCGGAGACAAACCTCATCCATGTGCAGGTGACGGCGGAGAACCCGCGCGAATCGTTTTTATCGCTGAAAAATGTGCTGGAAAACCACGCAGACCTGACGGACGAGCTGTTCTCAAACGCCGAGCTGCGCGTCATCCGCGACCCGCAGGTGCCGCTTGCCCCTTCAAACCCGGTGGACTTAAAGCCGTACCGCATGCGGGCCTGTGTGGGTGCGATGCTGGCTGCATCGCTGATTGTATCGGTTTTGTTTCTGCGGCGCGATACGGTGCAAACTCCGCAGGCCGCGCGGCACAAGCTGGATGGGCGCGTGCTGGGCATCATCGGGCACGAGCGCAAGGAAAAGCGGCTGTTCGTAAAAAAGAGCCGCGGTGCGGGGCGCAAGGCTGCGGCGCTGCTGACAGACCCTTTTGTGCGGTACACCTACACGGAAGCGTATCAGGATCTCTGCGCGGCGTTGGAGCACCGCATGCGGCGGGACGGCAAAAAAGTTCTGTTGCTCACGGGCGCGGGAGAAAACGAAGGAAAATCAAGCGTAGCGGCAAATTTGGCGCTGGCGCTTTCCATGCGCGGGCGGCATGTGCTGCTGTTGGATCTCGATTTAAGAAAACCGGCATTGCACAAAATTTTCGGCCTGCGGGCGGCGGCTAAAAACGGGATCGGGCAGTATTTGCAGGCAGAGAAAGACGCGGAGCCGCCGCTTATTTTTTCGGAAAAATACGGCATTTCTCTCGGCCTTACCGCGCCTGCCGCGCACCCGGAGCGCCTTTTGCACAGCGAAAAGCTGAAAAAGCTGCTTTTGGCGGCGCGGGCGGACGAACGCTTTGACTATGTTTTGCTCGATTCCCCACCGATGCTGCTTTCCGCCGATGCCGAGGCGCTCAGTGCGCTTTCGGATCTTTCGGTGCTCGTTGTGCGGCAGGACTACACTCCGGCCGGTATATTAAACGACTGCGCCGACGCGCTCACGCAGAGCGGGACGGATTTTGCCGGATTTATCCTGAATGATTTTTACGCGGCTGTGCACCCGCAGCAGCTTTTTGCAGTGCGGGCGGCTTCGTCAAAATAGTGCCTTGTAGCTAAAAATGCAGATGTTTTGTCGGCGTTTTACTGATTTTGACGGCTTTTTGTTCAAATCCGTTGACGCACAACGGGTAAAAGCGATATAATAGCTCGGATAAGGCACTGCCGCGGAATGCGCGGCGCGCCGAATTTTCCCGAAACGTCAAAATCAAAGGAGTACACGATATGAGCAAATGGAAGGAACGGATCCCGGGCATTGTGATCTCTGTCATTTTGGTGGCAGTGTTTGCCGTGTTTATGGTGATCCTTCTGCAAAGCAAGATGGTGCCGACGAAGCTGCTGATCCTTGGCGGTATTGCACTTGTCCTTTTGGTGGCTTCTGCTGTTTTGTTGGTGCGCAGCATCCGAAATAAAGGTCAGTTCATCTGCGGCGCGTCGCTTTCTCTGGTGCTGGCGCTGGTGCTTGGTCTTGCGAGCAACTACATTTCGGTCGCGACCGGCACGCTGACGGAGATTGGCGCGGTGCGCACGGAATATACGCCCGTAGCGGTCTATGTGCGCACGGATGACCCGGCTTCCGCGTTGGAAGACACAAAGGGCTATACGTTCGGCATTTTGGAATCGCTTGACCGCGAAAGCACCGATTCCGCCGTCAGCCAGATCACGGAGCGCTTTGGCAGCGCAGTGACGACGAAGACGTATGCCGGCATCACACAGCTCATCGACGGCCTGCTCAACAAAGAATGCGGTGCGATCATCCTAAATACTGCATACCTCGACGTTGTGACGGAGCTCGATAAATACGCCGATGTAGAAAGCAAAATTCGCGAGCTTGAAGTGCTGCATGTGGAAACGGCGGTACAGAGCGAAGCGGAAAAGACGCAGAGCACCGGCAACAGCGATGCGGAAAATCGTATTTACACCCTGTATATCAGCGGCAGCGATACGCGCCAGGGCCTTAACACGGTCGGCCGCAGCGATGTAAACATTTTGGCGACAATCAATACGGAAACGCGCCAGATTCTGCTTGTGACGACCCCACGCGACTACTATGTGCCGCTGCCTGTTTCGGGCGGCATCCCGGATAAGCTGACACATGCGGGTATTTACGGCGTGAACGTTTCCATAGGCACGCTCGAAATGCTGTATGATACGGATATCGATTACTACTTCCGCCTTAATTTCTCCGGCTTTACCGGCATTGTGGATGCGCTCGGCGGCATTACGGTCGATAACGATGTTGCGTTTACAAAGGACAACTACACGTACCCGGTGGGCAAGGTGCAGATGGACGGCAAAATGGCACTGACCTTTGCCCGCGAGCGCTATTCGTTTGTGGATGGCGATATTCAGCGCGGTAAAAACCAGCTGAAGGTTATTTCCGCCATCATCGATAAGGCACTTTCCCCGGATATTCTGGTGCGCTACAACTCCATTATGGACAGCATCAAGGACTGCTTCGAGATGGACGTGCCGTATGACGACATCGCGGCGCTCGTGCGCCGTCAGCTTTCCGATAACGGCTCTTGGAACGTTGTCCAATGCAGCGTGACCGGCACGGGCGATTCGCAGATCCCGTACTCCATGAGCGATTACGCCTACGTCATGCGTCCGGATTATAACACCGTAAATAAGGCAAAAGAGCTGATGCAGGCTGTTAAGGACGGTAAAACGCTCTCGAAGACCGATACGAACATTACGGATGCGGACCGCACAAGATATGCTTCTATGCCGGGCGACCCCGCAGCCTCGTACACGAGCAGCGGAAGCGGTACCCAGAGCAGCTCCAGCAACAACTACAGCTACTCCGACAGCAACGATTACAGCTATTCGGGCGGCTCCGATAATACCGGCTACGAAGAGCCTTCTGTGCCATCCGAACCCTCCGGCGGCGAAACGTCGTCTGAACCTGCGGGCGGTGACGAGACACCGTCTGAGCCTTCCGGCGGCGAAGAGATTCCCTCCGAACCCTCCGGCGGCGACGAGACACCCGCAGAGCCGGATCCCGGCACAAACGGCGGCGAAACAATCGCAGAGCCTGCGGCCTAAATGAAATTTCATACCGTGTAAACTTTTTCCCCCGAAGCCCTTGCGGTTTTCGGGGGAATTCTTTATAATTATTATGAGGTGTTTTGGCTATTCAGTATGCGACAAGGAGAAACTATGCACCGAAGAAGAAAATTGCCCGAAAACGGCGTTGTCATTGTGCTTGGCGCACGGGTGGTGGGGGCATCGAAAACCTGCCCCGCGCACCTTAGTCGCGCGTTTCAATATCGTGTGGATACTGCAGCATCGTATCTAAAAGCCTATCCGAAAGCCGTTTGTATCACGACCGGCGGGCAGGGCAAGGACGAGCCGCAAAGCGAGGGCGAAGCCGCAAAGGAAGCGCTGATGAAGTTCGGGGTTGCGCCGAAGCGCATCTTTGCGGAAGTAAACTCCAAAACGACGCTTGAAAACCTGCGTTTTGCGCGGGATATTCTGCGCGAAAACGGCTTTTCCGATACCGTTTTGCTTGCAACGCAAAGTTACCACCAGTGGCGCGCCTGCCGCATGGCAAAAATGTTGGAACTTACGCCGTATCCGCTGCATGCGAAGACCAATTTGAAAAGTCTGCCGAAAAACCTGTGCCGAGAATTTCTGGCTATCCTGAAATTCCTGCTGTTTACCCGAAAGGAATGAGACGAATGGAACAAGAGCAAAAGCGCTTGCTGATCCGCGGTGCGCGCATTTTGAACCCCGCGCGCGGCGAGGATTATATCGGCAATATTTTGATCTCCGGGGACCGCATCAGCGCGGTTTCCGAAAACCTGTACGATGCGGATGCCGAAGTCATTGAAGCAAAAGGTTTAACGGCGGTGCCGGGCTTTGTGGATATGCATGTGCATCTGCGTGACCCTGGCTTTACCGATAAAGAAGATATTTACACGGGCTGCCGTGCGGCTGCGGCGGGCGGCGTGACGAGCCTTTTGTGTATGCCGAACACGAAGCCGGCGGTTGATACGCCCGAGACTGTGCGCTATATTTTGGACAAAGCCAAGACCGCCGATGCGCATGTTTACGTTGCGGCAGCGATTACAAAGGGGCTGAAAGGCGAAGAGCTGTGCGACTTAGAAGCGCTGCACGATGCCGGCGCCATTGCTTTGAGCGACGACGGTCGCCCGGTCATCGATACCGCCTGCCTTGTAAAGGCATTATGCGAAGCGCCGAAGCTCCATATGCGCGTGACGGCGCACTGCGAAGATTTGTTCCTCGCGAAAAAGTGGGTCATGCATGAGGGAGAAGTTTCCGAAAAGCTCAATCTGCCCGGCGTACCTGCGGCGGCGGAGGACTGCGGCACGGCGCGCGAAATTGCGGCGGCTGCGGCGTATGACGTGCCGGTGCACATCTGCCATGTCAGCACGGCAACCTCTGCGGCGCTCATCCGTGATGCCAAAGCCCGCGGCGTAAAGGTGACGGCGGAGACCGCACCGCACTACTTGCTTTTGACCGACGAAGCGCTCGAAAAGCACGACGCGGACTACCGCATGAACCCGCCGCTGCGCAGCGAGAAGGACCGCCTTGCGATGATCGAGGCCGTAAAGGACGGCACGATCGACGTCATCGCGACCGACCACGCGCCGCACACGCCGGCGGAAAAAGCTGATTTTCTGCACGCGCCGAACGGCTCCATCGGTATGGAAACGTCGTTTGCGGCGGCATATACCGCGCTTGTGAAGACCGGCGTTTTGACGCTTACAGAGCTCATTGAAAAGATGAGCGTGCACCCGGCGGAGCTGCTCGGCATTGAAGCCGGCGCCATCGGTGCGGGCGAAGTGGCCGATATTGCGCTGATTGACGAGCACGAAGCGTGGGTTGTGGATCCCGAAAAGCTGCACGGCAAAAGCCGCAACACGCCGTTTAAGGGCATGACGCTCACGGGCCGCGTAAAGGCGACCGTCTGTGGCGGCAGAGTTGTATTTAGTGAACTGTAAAAGTTTGAGAAATTTGAAATTATAGATTTGAAATGAGAGAGGGATTACTATGTCTTTTGACCGTATGATTGAAAAAATCGTGGAAACCCAGAATCCGACCGTTGCAGGTCTTGACCCGAAGCTCGCGTACATTCCGTCCTACATTCTGGACGGCGCCGTCGCAAAGTATGGCAAAACGCTGGAGGCTGCGGCCGCCGCACTGCTCGAATACAACAAGGGCCTCATCGACGCGCTGTGCGATATTGTCCCGGCCGTAAAGCCGCAGGCGGCGTACTATGAAATGTACGGCTGGCAGGGCGTGAGAACCCTTGCGGAGACCGTCGCTTACGCGCGCGCAAAGGGTATGTTCGTCATCACGGATGGCAAGCGCAACGACATCGGCACCACGATGGAAGCCTACGCCACGGCGCACCTCGGCAAAACGGATGTGTTCGGCGAGAAAACGGAAGCCTTCGGTGCGGACGCGCTGACCGTGAATGGCTACCTCGGCACGGACGGCATCAAGCCGCTGCTCGGCGTTTGCGAAGCGGAGGATAAGGGTATTTTTGTGCTCGTGAAGACCTCCAATCCGTCCTCCGGCGAATTGCAGGATCAGAAAATGGAAAGCGGCAAGACCGTTTACGAAACCATGGGCGCGTTCTGCGAGCACTGGGGTGAAAGCGTTATGGGTAAATACGGCTACTCCGGCGTCGGCGCGGTCGTCGGCGCAACGTACCCGGCACAGCTCGGCGAAATGCGCGAGAAAGCGCCGCACACGTTCTTCCTCGTGCCCGGTTACGGCGCACAGGGCGGCGGCGCGGATGACGTTGCCCCGGCGTTTGACAAGAACGGTCTCGGCGCCATCATCAATTCCTCCCGCGGCATTATGTGCGCATGGCAGAAGGAAAAGTGCGACGAGCATGACTATGCACAGGCGGCAAGACGCGAAGCCATTCGCATGCGCGACGAGATCTGCGCACGCATCGGCGAAATTCGCGCGAACGGATGAGTAACGCTCGGAAAGGACAAGCTATGAAATATGACGTTCAGCTCTGCGAGGTGCTGCGCCGCGCGCAGACCGCAGAGAACACCTTTGATTATACGGTCTTAGCGCCGAAACTGGCAGAAGTGGCGCAGCCCGGACAGTTTGCGCACATTTACGTGCCCGGTAAAACGCTGCGCCGCCCGATTTCCATTTGTGACATCGATAAGAAAAACGGCACGCTGCGCTTTGTGTTCCAGATTCGCGGCGCGGGTACAGAGCAGCTCTCGAAGTTTGAGGTCGGCGACAAGATGGATATTTTGGCGCCCCTCGGCCACGGCTTTACGTTCGACCCGAACGCGCACAATTTGTTCATCGGCGGCGGTATCGGTGTGCCTCCGCTTTTCGGTGCAGCAAGGCAATGCGGCAAAAACGCCACGGTGGCGGTCGGTTTCCGCAATAAGGATTTCGTAATTCTCGAAGACGACTTCCATGCGGCAGGCTGCGACCTGCGCATTGCGACGGATGACGGCAGCTACGGCCACCACGGCCTTGTCATCGATTTAATTCAGGATGTGCACCCCGATAAAATTTTTGCTTGCGGCCCGAAGGTCATGCTGCGCGCCGTGACGGAGTTTGCAAAAGCGCACAACATTCCGTGCGAAATTTCCCTTGAGGAGCGCATGGCGTGCGGCATCGGTGCGTGCCTCGGTTGCGCGGTGGAGCTTTACGACGAAAACGGTGAAACGTATATGGGCCATGTCTGTAAGGACGGCCCGGTGTTCCCGGCGGAAAGGGTGGTATTCTGATGGCTGATTTAAAGGTTTCGGTTGCGGGTGTGGAGTTCCATAACCCGCTCATTGCGGCGTCCGGCACGTTCGGTTTCGGTCGCGAATATGCAGAGTTTTACCCGCTCTCCGCACTCGGCGGTATTTCTTCTAAGGGCATCACGTTAAAGGCGCGACCGGGCAATCCTGCGCCGCGCATTGCGGAAGCCCCCGGCGGTATGCTGAATGCCGTGGGTCTGCAAAATCCGGGTGTCGATCACTTCATCGAAAAAGATCTCCCGTGGCTGCGCGAGCAAGGCGTGACCATCATTGCGAACATTGCCGGCAACACGCCGGAGGATTACTGCGCCATGGCGGAAAAACTGAATGACACCGACATCGACATGATCGAAATGAACATCTCCTGCCCGAACGTGAAGCAGGGCGGCGTGCAGTTCGGCACGAGCTGCGCAGGCGTTGAAGACATCACGAAAGCGGTGCGCGCACATTGCAAAAAGCCGCTGATGGTGAAGCTTTCCCCGAATGTGACGGATATTTCCGAGATCGCGCTCGCGGCGGAAAGCGCCGGTGCGGATGCCGTCTCCATGATCAACACGCTGACTGGCATGCGTATCGACATCAATACGAAGCGTCCGATCATTCACAACAACACAGGTGGCTTCTCCGGCCCGGCGCTTTTGCCCATTGCGGTGCGCATGGTGTGGCAGACGTATCAGAAGGTGAAAATTCCGATCGTCGGTCTCGGCGGCATCAGCACGTGGCAGGACGCCGTGGAAATGCTGCTTGCAGGTGCGACGGCGCTGCAGATCGGCACCGTGCTGTTCACAGACCCGTATGCGCCCGTGAAGATTACCGAAGGGCTTACAAATTACATGGATAAAAACGGCGTGAAGACCCTTTCCGAATTGACCGGTGCGATGCGTCCGTGGTAAATGATATGGAAAAATTACACTTATATCTTGTGCGCCACTGCGAAAGCCTCGGCAACCGCGAGAATATTTTTCAGGGTCAGCTTGACCTCGATATCAGCGCTACAGGAGAAAAGCAGTTGGCGCTTTTGGCGCTGCGGTTTCGGAACATCCCCATCGATGCTGTGTATTCGAGCCCGTTAAAGCGCGCGTATAAAACGGCGGAAGCGGTAGATTTGTACCACAGTTTGCCCATCATAAAACTGCCGGAGCTGATGGAAGTGGATGTTGGCGCGCTGTCCGGCATGAAGCTTGACAAAGCGTTTGCGGATTACCCGGTGTTTGCCGAAAAGTGGCAGAATTCCCCGCAAAACTGCATTTTTCCGGAGGGGGAGACGACAGCGGAAGTCTATGACCGCGCAAAAAAAGCGCTTGCACGCGTGAAAGCGGATTGCATGGGCAAAACAGCGGTCATCACGTCGCACGGTTTTTTGTTGCGCTGCATGGCGTGTGAGATTTTGGAGCACGATATTGAACGTTTGAGTGATATTCGTATCGGCGGCAACACCTCGGTTTCGGAATTTTATATCGGCAAAGACGGCAGCGTGGAAACGGTGCGTCTCAGCGATAAAAGCCACTTGCCGAAGGAACTGCTCGGCGACCCGAACCAGTATGTTGTCCACAAATAATATATAGCAAAAGACATAAGAAAAGCCTCTGAAGCATACCATTCTCTAAAGGGGGAGTGGGTATGCTTTGGGGGCTTTTGGAGTATTTATCGTCGATTTTGTTTTTCTTTCTGCACATCACAAGCGCCGGGTCGTTTCCAAAGGCGCTGACTGCGGCGGAGGAGAAAAAATATCTGGAGCAAATGGCGGCGGGCGACCACCACGCGCGGCAAAAACTCATCGAACACAATTTACGGCTTGTGGCGCACATTGCGAAGAAATACTATGCCGATGAAAATGACCGCGATGACCTCGTTTCCATTGGCACGGTGGGGCTCATCAAGGCTGTGGACAGCTTCGACCCGACAAAGGGCATTCGGCTTTCGAGCTACGCTTCGCGGTGCATTGAAAATGAGATTCTGATGTTCTTCCGCAGCGCGAAAAAAACAGCGCAGGACGTATCGCTGAACGATCCCATCGATACCGACAAGGACGGCAACACGCTGACGCTGCTCGACACCATCGCGACGGACGACCACATTTTGGAGGACATCGACTTGCGCATGAAGGTGCGGCAGCTGTACGACGCGGTGAAGACCCGTCTTTCGCCGCGCGAGCGCGAGATCATTTTGCTGCGCTACGGGCTTACGGGCCAGCGGCCGTTCGTGCAGAGAGAAATCGCAAAAAAGCTGAACATTTCCCGCAGCTATGTCTCGCGCCTTGAGAAAAAAGCGCTACAAAAACTGCGAAAAGCATTCGACGAATAAAAAAGGCGCGTGCATCACACGGAGTTGTGGGTACACGCGCTTGGTTTAAATAAATTTTCCGGTCACGCTGTCCGCGGCGTTTTTGATCTGTTCCGGAGTTCCGCAGGCGACAAGCCGACCGCCCGCTTCACCGCCACCGGGGCCCATATCGAGAATATAATCAGCGCTGCGGATGACGTCGAGGTCGTGCTCAATAACGATGACGGTCGCGCCGCTTTCGATGAGCGTTTGGAACACGGTGAGCAGTGTCTGCACGTCGAGCGGGTGTAGGCCGATGGTCGGCTCGTCGAACACGAACACGGAACCGCTCTGTGCCTTGCCCATTTCACTCGCAAGCTTTAAGCGCTGCGCTTCGCCGCCCGAAAGTCCGGGCGTTTCCTCACCGAGCGTGAGGTAGCCGAGGCCGAGGCTGTTTAAGACATTTAATCTCTGCGAGACGAGCTTCCAGTCCTTGCAGGCTGAAAGCGCCGTGCGCACGTCCATGTCCATGATTTCGGGCAGGGTATATGCTTCGCCGCTTTTCGTCACGCAGCGGATCTTCGATGCGTCTTTGCCGTAACGGCTGCCGCGGCAGTCCGGGCAGGGGATATTCACATCGGGCAAAAACTGCACGTCCAGGCTGATACTGCCGGTACCGTCGCAGGTGGGGCAGCGCAGCTTGCCGGTGTTGTAGGAGAAGTCGCCGGCTTTGTATTTGCTTTTTTTGGCGTCCGGCGTGCGGGCGAAAATTTTACGCAGCTCATCGTGCACATTGGCGTATGTCGCAACGGTGGAGCGCACGTTGATACCGATAGGCGTAGCGTCGATGAGCTTCACTTGGTCGATGCCCTCGGCGCTGACCGACTTCACGTGCGCCGGTAGCCTTTCACCACGAATATGCGTCGAAAGCGCCGGGATAAGGCTTTCCAGAATGAGCGTCGTTTTGCCGGAGCCGGAAACGCCCGTAACAACGGTCAGGCGGCCTTTCGGAATATCCACTTCGAGCGGCTTCACCGTATGGATGCGGTCGGTGGAAAGGTGGATAGCGCCGTTTTGGAAAAGCTCGCTTTCGGGTGCTTTCTGTCGCGAGATGCCCTGCTTTCCCGCCAAAAACGGGCCAATCTGCGAGTTTTCGTTTATCTTAATGTCGTCTGTTGTGCCCTCCGCGATGACATGGCCGCCTTTTGCACCGGCTTCCGGGCCCATTTCAATGAGCCAATCGGCCTCGCTCAAAATCTGCGTGTCGTGGTCGACGAGCAGAACGGAGTTGCCGTCGTCGATGAGATCGTGCATCACGCCGGTGAGGCCGACGATGTTCGCCGGGTGCAAGCCGATGGAAGGCTCATCGAGCACATATAAAACGCCGGTGGTGCGGTTGCGTACGGCACGGGCAAGCTGCATGCGCTGGCGCTCGCCCGTGGAAAGCGTGGAGGCGGCGCGGTCGAGCGTCAGGTAGCCGAGCCCTAACTCCAAAAGGCGCTTGGCATTCAATGTAAACGAATCGCATATGCTCTGCGCCATGGGACGCATTTCTTCGGGCAGCGAACCCGGCACGTCCGCGACCCAATCGGTGAGGCCGGCGAGCGTCATACGGCAGACTTCATCTAAAGAAATGCCGCGAAGCTTCGGAGCGCGAGCTTTCTCCGATAGCCGTGAGCCGCCGCAGTCCGGGCACGGTTCGGTCTTGAGAAACTTTTCCACGCGCTTCATGCCGTTTTCATCTTTGACTTTGGAGAGTGCGTTTTCCACGGTATACACGGCGTTGAAGTAGGTGAAATCCATTTCGCCTGCTGCGCCGCTCGTTTTATTCTGGTAGATCATGTGCTTTTTAATGGCAGGGCCGTGAAACACGATGTCCTTTTCTTTTTCCGTCAGCTCGCGGAACGGCACGTCAGTGCGCACGCCGAGATCGCGGGCGATGTCCTTCATCAAAGACCACATCAGCGTCTGCCACGGGCGCACGGCGCCTTCGTCAATCGTGAGGGTGTCGTCCGGTACAAGGGTGCTTTCGTCCACAATGCGCACGATGCCGGTGCCGTCACATTTGCGGCACGCGCCTTGGCTGTTGAACGCGAGTTCCTCCGCGGACGGCGCGAAAAATTCCGCACCGCAAACGGGGCACACGCACGGCTGACCCGCCGCGACGGCCAGTGTCGGCTGAATGTAGTGCCCGTTCGGGCAGCAGTGGCTTGCAAGGCGTGAGTACATCAGGCGCAGGCTGTTGAGTAACTCCGTGCCCGTGCCGAATGTGCTGCGGATGCCCGGGACATTGGGGCGCTGGTGCAGTGCGAGCGCGGCCGGGACATATAGAACTTCGTCCACCTGCGCCTGTGCCGCCTGCGTCATACGGCGGCGCGTATAGGTGGAAAGCGACTCCAAATACCGCCGTGAGCCCTCTGCATACAAAACACCGAGCGCGAGCGACGATTTGCCGGAGCCCGAAACACCCGCTATGCCAACGATCTTATGCAGCGGCACATGGATGTCAATGTTTTTGAGGTTGTGCACGCGCGCACCGCGCACCTCGATGTGGTCGACAAGATTGAGTTTGTGCTTTGCTTGTTCCATTTATTCTTCCTCCGCTTTGCGGTTGATCTCTTCCAAAAAGGCCTTGCCGTAGCGATGCGCCTTGCGCTCGCCCACGCCGGAGACCTGCAAAAGCTCCTGTTCGTCCGTCGGCATTTTGGCGCACATATCGCGCAAAGTGGCGTCGGTGAAAACGACGTAGGCCGGCACGCTCGCTTTTGCGGCAAGCGCGGCACGCAGCTTTTTCAGCCGTGCGAAAAGCTCCGGGTCGGCATCGCCTGCGGCCTTGTCCGGCTTCTTCGCTTTTTCCTGCGGCACGGGAATACGCATTTCAAAGCTTTTTTCCCCGAGCAAAACCGGCCGCGCGTTCTGCGTCAGCTTTAAAACCGGGTATTGCCCGTCGGTCTGGATGAGCAATTCCTGCATCAAAAGTGCGTCGATGATACGCTTAATTTCAAAAATCGGCTTTTCGCGCATGAGCCCGTAGGTGGACTGTGTTTGCAGATTCATTTGCAAAACACGCTCATTTTCGCTGCCGCGCAGAATGTCGCAGATCATGCTGATGCCGAGCCGCTGCCCGGTGCGCGCCACGCAGGACAGCACCTGCTGTGCTTCCACGGTGGCCTCTACCAAAACGGAGCCGCCCGCGCAGCTGGAGCAATTGCCGCAGTATTCCTCGGCGGGCTCGCCGAAGTACTTTAAGATGAATGCGCGCAGACAATCGGCCGTCGTGCAGTAATATGTCATTTTTCGCAGACGGTCGTATTCGCGCCGGATGAGCTTTTCCTGCGTTTCAAAGTCGAGGTCGGGGTTCGGGTCGCTGTTTTCGATTAAATAGCGGTTCGTGCGCACGTCCTGCGGGCTGTAAAGCAAAATACACTCGGCGGGGCTGCCGTCGCGCCCGGCACGCCCGGCTTCCTGATAATAGCTCTCGAGGTTTTTCGGCATGTTGTAGTGGATGACGAACGACACGTTGGATTTATCGATGCCCATGCCGAACGCGTTCGTCGCGACCATAATGGGCTTGCGATCATAGACGAAATCGTCCTGATTCCGCCTGCGTTCTTCCTCCGGCAGACCGGCGTGGTAGCGCGTGGAAGGGATGCCCTTGTCGTTTAAAAGCGCGTCCACTTCTTCCACGGTGCGGCGCGTGGAGCAGTACACAATGCCGCATTTGCCCGGGCGTTCCTCAATGAGCTTCAAAAGCGCCAGCGCCTTACTGTGCGGCATCTGCACGCCGAAATATAAGTTCGGGCGGTCAAAGCCCGTCGTGATACGCACGGGGTCAATGAGGTGCAGGTGCTCCGCAATGTCCTTGCGCACGGCTTTTGTTGCCGTGGCGGTGAATGCGCCGATCGTCGGGCGATTTTTCAAACTTTCGGCAAATTCCGCAATCTTTAAATAGTCCGGGCGGAAGTCCTGCCCCCACTGAGAGACGCAGTGCGCTTCGTCCACGGCGATGAGAGAAATATTGAGGTTCTCTACGGCCGTGCGGAAGTTCTCGGTCGAAAGGCGTTCCGGCGCGACGTAAACGAGCTTATACAACCCCTCGGATAAATTGTGCAGTGCGCGGCTGTACTGTGCCGGGGTGAGTGAGCTGTTGAGGTATGCCGCGTGCACGCCCGCCTGCGTCAGCGATTCCACCTGATCTTTCATCAGCGAGATGAGCGGGGAGATGACAAGCGTGATGCCCGGCAGCAGGAGTGCCGGCACCTGATAGCACACGGATTTGCCTGCGCCCGTCGGCATGACGCACAGCGCATCGCGGCCCGTGAGCAGTGCGTCTACAATTTCCTCCTGACCGCGGCGAAAGGACGTGTAACCGAAATAGCGCCGCAGAATATCGAGTTTCGTTTCCATAGATCTGTTCCTTTACGGTCAAAAATACCCGCGCGTGCAAAAGCACGGCGGGCATTTAACGTTTTAAATTAAGAGAGCTTCTTCATTTCGATGGTCTTCCAGTCGCACTCCTTGTCCATCCAGCGGATGCCGACATCTGCATATTCGGCTTCGCCGCGCTGGTTGTCGAACGGGTCGATGCGCAGCTGTGTCTTTGGCGGGTCAAAATCCGCCTGAAGCTCGCTGTTTGCCGCCATGCGGAACGGGTCGAGATTGCCGAAGTAGAAGTCGTTGCGCTCGCTGTCGCCCATGCGGTGCGCACTGCCGCCGAAGGACGGGTCTGCAAACAGCCAGCCGTAGGGAGCAATGTAGAACTGCGCCCAGTCGTGGCAGCCGGTGTCATCCGGCGTGACGAACAGGCCGCTCTGCCAACGGGCAGGAATACCTGCGCAGCGGCACAGCGTGATGAACAGCAGCGCCTGCACGCCGCAGTCCCCGTGCAGCCCCGCGCCGTAATAATCCGGAATGCTGCCCGGCAGCGTGAAGTATTCGCGCACATACGAATATGTACCGACCTTCGTGCAGTAGTCGTAAAATCTGCGTGCGAGCAGAAGCGGGTTCTTCTCATCGCCGGAAAGCTCTTTGCAAAGCGCACGGATGAGCGGCGTGAAGCGAATGTGCGGGTAAAGCTCCTCGGTGTCGAACGTCGGCTGCTCTGCACTGACCTGTGCGGATTCGAGGTTGTTGTATTTCACATAGGAAAGATATTTGTATTCGACCCAGAAGGTTTCGTTTTTCTCGAATTTGCCGCGGAATGAGACCGTGCGCGCGGGTGCATTTTCATCTGCAAGCTTATAAATGGGGTGGGAGGTTGCAAGGATCTCAATGTCGCGCATGTTCATCGCGTTCTTCGGTACGGGAAGATGCACGGTCAGTTCTTCGCCGGGACGGAAAACATCGTCATGCAGACGGAACTGGGCGCGCAGCTGAATGCTCCACAGCGCGTCGCCGTCTTTTTTCATGTCGCGTACATTTTGGCGCAGAAATTCCACGCGATCACTTTTGTCCTTCGGCGGCTTGCCTGCACGCGTGGCGATATCCGGGTAAACGCCCAAAAGCGTATCGTAGAACGTGCGGGAATACGTCGTTTTGCCGTTGATGTAGATCCAGTCGATGGCGCCGCGGTCACGCAATGCGTCAAGCTCTGCCTTCGTGAAATCCGGAATTTCCTTCTGCACGAGCGCCAAAGCGTCTTCTTCGCTGTATGTGTAGCCCGTCGGCAGTGCTTTCAAGACCTCACGCTCCAGTGCAAGGCGTGTTTTCATAAACGCCGGGACTTTCTCGTTTGCAAGGTATAGGTCGATAAGGTGGAACGCGCGGTCAAAATCGCCGCACCATTTTGCCTTTAAAATGTCTTCCGGCAGCGCGATTGCAAGCGTTTCAATATCTTTTTGGTTCATAACAGCAGCCTCCTTTGATGGATAAAGTTAACCGATATGCAGCACCGCGCACGCAATGCGGAAATAGATCAGCAAGGAAAGCGCGTCTACAATGGTCGTGATGAATGGACTGGCCATGACGGCCGGGTCAAAACCGATGCGCTTTGCAAGCACCGGCAGCGAGCAGCCGACGAGCTTTGCAGCGAGCACCGTTACAACAAGCGTGCTGCACACAACGATGGCGACCGGGATGGTCACACGATCGATGAGCAGCAATTTGACAAAGTTTGCGACGGCAAGCGAAACACCGCACAAAAAAGCTACGCGCGCCTCCTTCCAGAGGATACGCCCGATGTCTTTATATTCGATCTCGCCGAGGGAAAGACCGCGGATGATGGAGACCGAAGCCTGACTGCCCGCGTTGCCGCCCGTGTCCATCAGCATGGGGATAAAACCCGTCAGCACAATGGAAGCGGAAAGCGCATCTTCAAACGAGGTGATGATGCTGCCCGTAAATGTAGCGGAGATCATGAGGAGCAAAAGCCACGGGATACGTTTTTTCCATGTGGCAAAAACGCCCGTCTTCATGTAGGGCTTATCGGTCGGCGTGATAGCCGCCATCATTTCGATATCTTCCGTTGCCTCATCCTGAATAACATCGATCGCGTCGTCAACGGTGACAATGCCCACAAGGCGTTCTTCGTTATCGACGACCGGCACGGCAAGAAAATCGTACTTGCCGAACAGGGAGGCCACTTCTTCTTTATCGGTATGGGTGGAAACGTAAATAATGTTCGTTTCCATGATATTGCGGATCAGCTCGTTTTTCGGGGCAAGCAGCAGGTCTTTCACGGTCACAATGCCTTTCAGCTTGCGGCGGCTGTCCGTGACGTAGCAGGTGTACACCGTCTCTTTTTCCACGCCGATGGCACGGATGCGGTCAAACGCCTCCTCCACCGTCATGCCGCGCTTCAAATCGACGTATTCCATCGTCATGATGGAGCCCGCGCTGTCTTTGGGGTAATTTAAAATCTGGTTGATGAGTACGCGCGTTTCGGCGTCCGTGTGTCGCAGAATGCGCTTGACGAGGTTTGCAGGCATTTCTTCAATCATGTCTGCAGCGTCGTCCACATACAGCTCGTTCACGACGTCGTGCAGCTCTTTATCACTGAATGCTTCGACAAGCACCGTCTGTTCGTCCGGATTCATATAAGCGAACGCGTCCGCTGCAAGCTCTTTTGGGAGCAGGCGAAACACAAGCGCCATCTTTTCACGCGGCAGGTCTTCAAAAAGTTCTGCCACGTCTGCCGGGTTCATGTCTTTCAGAAGATTGCCCAACTGGGGGAAATCTTTATTCTCCAGCAGCTCTAAAATTTTGTCCAATATATCCAACATAGTTCGTCCGTCCTTTCTCTGCAATCGTGCAAAAATCGGCAATCGGACGATACGGTTTGAACTCAGCCGTTTACAAATGTAAGGTCACATAAAAAACAAGCGGAGAAAATCGCCTGTTTTTCTGCGGGCGGCTGCATCCGTTCTCGAGGAACCGCACCGCCACTACTGCCAGCGTCCATTTTCTCCACTCCTTTGTTTTAGTATTTTTGTCAGTGTATTTGCAAATAATCGCAAAGTGCTTTTGCGTTTTTGCATACGGAAACAAAACGCCGCATTTTTGTCGGCGTTCTTATCTATAAAGTTACCCTTTTTTTGAATAATTGTCAAGCCTAACAAACGACTTTTCGGGAATTTTACGTCAGAGATTTCGTTTGGGGTTCGCCGTCTGCCGCAAGAGATAATCAATGCTCACGTTATAGAAGTTTGCGAGTTTAATTAGAATGTCGTCCGTAAGCTGCTGCTGGCCTGTTTCGATATAACTGTATTTGCGCTGTGTAATGCCGATTGCATCTGCGACTTGCTGCTGCGTTAAATCAGAGTCCTCCCGCAGATCGCGTATTCTGTTTTCCGTCAATTTTTTCACCTGCTTTGAGTGGTATCAACTCAAAGTATATGTAGACGGATTTTATCTATTGACTTTTAGACATATTTCATCTAAAATTGGGAAAAGAGGAGAAACAGGAGAGAAAAGCAATGCTTAAACGCTGGGGACGAGTAATTTTTGCTATGCTGTTGGTATGCTTTCTTCTTACGACCTGCACCTGTGCGCATAAATGGAAGGAAGCCACCTGCACCGAGCCGAAAACCTGTGTATATTGCGGTATGACGGAAGGCGAGCCGCTTGGGCATGATTGGAAAGCTGCTACGATCAACTACCCCAAGACCTGTGTTCGCTGCGGTAAAACAGAAGGTGAAGCTTACGGTATCTATTAAAAAAACCGATGCAGAGTTTCGACTGCATCGGTTTTTTTGTTGGCTTTAATTTATCGCTCCATATTGGAGTTGCGCTTTGTGATGGCTTCCCACAGGCCATTTAAGTACGCGGCGCCGAGGGCACGGTCGTAAAGGCCATAGCCGGCGCGGCCGGTCTCGCCCCAGATCATTCTGCCGTGGTCCGGGCGGATGTAACCGTTGAAACCGTTTTTGTAGAGCGCGCTCAAAATGGCATACATATCGAGCGAGCCGCATGCGGAGTAGTGTGCGCGCTCCTCAAAACCGTTTTCCAGCACGGCGACGTTGCGGGCGTGAACGAAATGGATGCGGCCCATCGCGGCGTATTTTGCCGCCATGTGCACCACATCGTTTTCGGCGCTGCATCCGAGCGAGCCGGTACACAGCGTGATGCCGTTGTGCGGGTCATCGACGATTTTCAGGAAGCGGTCGAGATTCTTTTCGCACGTGATAATGCGTGGCAGTCCGAAAATGCTCCAGCACGGGTCGTCTTCATGGATGGCCATGTTCACGTCACATTCCGCAGCGACGGGAATGATGCGCTCAAGAAAATAAGTGAGGTTTGCCCAAAGGTCTTCCTCGGTCATTTTGTTGTATTCCGCCACGACGGCCCTCAGCTCCTCGCGCGTGTAGCTCGCGTCCCAGCCGGGCAGCGTGAGGTCGCTGTCGCTTTTCAGCGGGTCCACGGCATCCACCTGCTCTTTATAGTAGACAAGGCTTGTAGAGCCGTCCGGCAGGCGGTGGTCAAGCTGCGTGCGCGTCCAGTCAAACACCGGCATGAAATTGTAGCAGATGCAGCGGATGCCGGCCTCGGCAAGGCGGCGGATGTTCTCGCAGTAATTTTCGATATAGCGGTCGCGCGTGGGTTTGCCGAGTTTGATGTCCTCGTGCACCGGCACACTTTCAATGACCTCAAATTGCAGGCCGTTATCTTCCGTTTGTTTTTTCAGCGCGGCAATGCTCTTGCGGCTCCAAACTTCACCGACGGGCACGTCGTATACAGCGGTGACGATGGCCTGCATGTTCGGAATCTGACGAATATTTTGGAGGGTCACGGGGTCGTCCGGGCCATACCAGCGAAATGACATTTTCATAGATATAATCAACCTTTCCGGTGTATTCACGTGTTATTCAGGTTCATCGTAGCACATCGGGTGAAAAAACTCAAGGGGCTAAATTCCTTTTGCGCCGATTTCCAATCAAACGTGGGATTTATACACAGTTTTGCGCAGGCGGTCTTTGTATCTTTCGCCGAAATCGCGGACAAGATGCAAAAATCTATAAAAACATCTTGAAACTTGCGCGTCTTTTAGTATAATAAGGTGTATAGCGCGTAGTTTAGAGAGCGCAAATAGGTTATTTATTTTAAATCGAGAGGAGTCCAATTTATTATGTCTAAAGTAGTAAGAGTAGCAGTCGTGGGCTATGGCGGCATGGGCGGCTGGCACACAAAGAGATTACAGGAAATCCCGGGTGTTGTAGAGCTTGCAGGCGTATACGATATTAAGCCGGAGCGCAACAAGGTTGCTGAGGAAAACGGTATTCACGCATACAGCTCTTTTGAGGAGTTGCTTGCCGACAAGACCGTTGATGTTGTAACGGTCGCAATCCCGAACGATCAGCACAAGAAGGTTTGCATTCAGGTTATGGAAGCGGGCAAGGTTGCCATCAGCGAGAAGCCGGTCACGCTTTGCACCGCTGATCTCGAAGAGATGATCGCAGCCTCCAAGCGCACGGGCTCCGTCTTCACGGTTCATCAGAACCGCCGTTGGGACGAGGATTTCCGCGTTGCGGAGAAGATTGCAAAGTCCGGCCAGCTCGGTCGTGTTTTCGCCATTCAGTCCCGTGTTCACGGTTCCCGCGGTATCCCGGGCGACTGGAGAAACACGAAGGCACAGGGCGGCGGCATGGTTCTTGACTGGGGCGTGCACCTCCTTGACCAGATGAACATGATGATGGGCAAAATGCCGGTTTCCGTTTACGCAACGCTGTCCAACGTAACGAACGAAGAAGTGGACGACGGCTTTACCGCTACGTTCAAGTTTGATAACGATCTCGTGTTCACCGTAGAAGTCGGCACGAGCAACTTCATCAACCTGCCGCGTTGGTATGTCGAAGGCCTGAACGGCACGGCTGTCATCGATGACTTCCAGGTCAACGGCAAGATTGTCATCGCAACGGCGGACGAAGAGCACGATGCAGTGCCGATCGTCACCGCAGCAGGCCTCACGAAGACCATGGCGCCGAGAACGCCGGAAACGATCAGTGAGCTTCCGCTGCCGAGAATCGACTGCGACATTCACGATTATTATCGCAACATCGCAGCAGTTGTCAACGGCGAAGCAGAGCAGATCGTCACGCACGACCAGCAGCGCCAGCTGATGAAGCTGATGGAAGCGATCTTTGAGAGCGCAGAGAAGAATCAGGTCGTTTACTTCTAATTCGAATTAAGATGAATTGAGAACAGCTCCGGCGAAAAGCTCGGAGCTGTTCTTGCGTATTATAAGCTCAGTTTATTCGTCAAACACGAATTCATCTTCGCCGAAGCGTTCCGGATGATATTTCATGCTGTCTGCTTCCGTAATGGTGCGCTGTACACGGCAGGGGTTGCCGACGGCTACGCTGTTTGACGGAATGTCCTTCGTTACCACGCTGCCTGCACCGATGACACAGTTATCGCCGATGGTCACGCCCGGGCATACGATGACGTTTGCGCCGAACCAGCAATCATTGCCGATGGTGACGGGTTTTGCGTAGCAAACGCGAATTTCACGGCCGTCCTTTGTTTTCAGCACGCGGCGTTCCTCTGCGATGATCGGGTGCATCGGCGTGACGATGGTCACGTTCGGGCCGAAGTTGCAGCGGTCACCGATGGTCACAGGCGCGTCATCCTGAATGGTCAGGTTGAAGTTGCCGAAAAAGCTCTTGCCGATGTGCGTGTGCGTGCCATAGTGGATCTGGATCGGCCCCTGCACAAACGAGCCCTCGCCGAAATCGCCGAAGATCTGGTGCACGATTGCATTACGCTTTTCGGTTTCGTCTTCGAGCGTTGCATTATAGGCGCTGCAAAGGTTGTGGCAGCGCAGCTTGATGGCTTTCAAGTCCGGGTGACCGGGGCAGAAAAACTGCCCGGCAAAGATTTTTTCTTCCTCTTTCATATGAATTCCTCCCAAAATGTTTATCGTAACGGCCTTTGTCGTTTATTGTGGTTTATCGAGCACAAGCACGCCGTAAGGTTCCATGGTATATGTGCCGTCGAGCGTTTCGCGTGTAAGCAGCTCCTTCGTCGGCTTTTGCACGGTGACGGTTTGCGGCTGTGCGGTGTAGTTCAGCAAAAACGCGTAGCTGCGGCCGTTTTTCTCGTTTGTACGCACCGTGAGCTCGATCTCCTCGGGCAGCTCCAGCCAGCCCGTCACAGGGCAAAGCTCTGCTTTCGGCAGCAGCTCCAAGAGCGCCGCAGCGGTCTCCTCCGCAAAAACGGAGCCACAGGCGTAGACTGTGCCTTTGCCGACGGTGTTTTTGGTTAGCGCGGGTTTGCCGTTGTAATAGTTACCGTCATACGTCGCCAGCACCTCGCAGCTTTCAAAATCCGGGCGCAGAATATCGTTAAACGTCGGCGCGGGGATTTTCTTTTCGCCGAGCGTCATGTATTCCTTTTCGTCCGCCGGGCCGATGAACGTGAAATCCTCCACGGTGCAGCCGGTCAGCGGCGCTAAGAGCCCCGGCATCGGCATCATGGGGCACTGCCCGTCAATATCTTTATAGCCGGAGCGGCAGCCGAAGAAAAGAGTGCCGCCGTTTTCGGCGTAAGCGCGTAATATTTCCGCGCGGGCGGGCGTCATGATGGTTGGGTGCGGGTACACAGCAGCCGCGAAGTTCCCGAGCGGCTGGGACGTGCCCTCGTCGTTGATGTTGACGAACTCGAACGGGATGTGCGCGCGCTGCAAGGCTTTGAACCACCCGTCGGTGCTCTCCCGGTTCAAGGGTCCGTGCCATTTGTCCTCCATGCCGTCCCACTCATTGTCGTAGTCGCAGAGGATTGCGAACTTTGCCGTATGCTTCGTGCCCGCGATGCGCTGAATCTTCTGAATATCCTCGCTTACGCGCAAAAGCTCTTCCGTGCGGCGGTTCGGGAAATTATCATAGTTCAATAATCCGTGCCAGTACATTTCTGTGCCGAATGTGCAGGTACGCCAGCGGAAGTAGCTGACAAAATCTGCACCGTGCGCGATGGACTGGAATGTCCACAGTCTTAACTGACCCGGCTTCGGCGCGGGCTGCAGAAGGCGGGTGTTCCAACCGCCGGGGCCGGATTGCTGCTCCATGATGCCGAAGCGGTTTGAGACGCTTCGCGTTTTTGCAAGGTTAAATGATGTTTCGCGGTCGCGCAGGGAGCGTTGAGAGAGCTTGCTGCCCTCCATCGCAAACGCGAAGTTCGGGTAGCTGTCATACGTCATGAAGTCAAGCTTTTCCTTGACAAGCTTGTGGTTATCGAGCACGCCGAAAAGTCCGTTTGTCGTGATGAACTGCTCCGAACGGCGATATTTCCGGATAATATCCGCCTGTATGCCGATGTAGTTTATGGCCGCTTCGGAAATGAAACGCTTTTCCTCCAGCATCATGTGCGGATTGTTGGAGTTTGCGAGCGTGTAGCGCGAAAGGTGAACCTGCTCCCAGTCCGTGTAGGTCTGGTTCCAGAATGTCGTGCCCATGGCGCGGTTCAGGTTTTCGAGCGTGCCGTATTTCTCTTTAAGGTACTTTCTGAACGCCTCGTGGTCGCTCGGCGCGTGGTAGCTGTTTGTTTCGCAGTTGACTTCATTGTCGATCTGCCAGCCGATGATCGCAGGATGTGCGCTGTAATGCGCCGCAATGTGCTCAACGATTTTCTTTACAAAATCGAGGTACACGGGGGATGTCATGTTGTGGTGCTTGCGCATACCGTGGTAGACCGGGTGGCCGTAAATATCACAGTTTAATACTTCCGGGTATTTTTCCGTCAGCCAGGCGGGCGGGGTCGCGGTGGGCGTGCAGAAGATGACCTGCATCCCGCAGTCCTTTGCCACATTTAAAAAGCGGTCCCAAAAGCTGTCGTCAAAGCGCCCTTCCTCCGGCTCAAAGAGGTTCCACGCAAATTCCGCCACGCGGATGACACCGATGCCGTAGGATTTCATGCGCAGCATATCCTCTTTCCAGAACGAAGTATCCCAGTGCTCCGGGTAGTAGCATACGCCGAGCTCTATCGTGTTGCCGTTTAACATAGTATATGCTCCTTTATCTGTGTTCGCCGATGAAGAACAGCGCTACGGTGCCGGGGCCGGAGTGTGCGCCGATAACAGGACCGATGAAGTTGATATAAATGTTCTTCACACCGAATTTTTCGCGCACGCGGTTTGCGACGTATTCGGCGTCTGCCAGGCAATCGCCGTGGCTGATGAACACGGTCTGGTCTGCGGGCTGAATGGCGGTCTCTTCCATTTTCTGCACAAGCGCATCAAGGGACTGCCGTCTGCCGCGCACCTTGCTGACCGGGATGAGGTGGCCCTCGTCATCCACATGCAAAACGGGTTTTACGCCGAGTAAAGTGCCGACGAGCGCTGCTGTGGCGGAAACGCGGCCGCCGCGCTTTAAGTGGTTGAGGTCGTCCACCGTGAACCAGTGGCAGAGCTTCAAAACGTTTTCACCGAGCCACTTATACAGCGAATCAATGTCCGTGCCGGCGCGCTTCAGCATGGCTGCATGGTATACGAGCAAACCTTCGCCGAGGGACGCGCAGAGCGAATCGAACACATAAATTTTGCGCTCGGGATATTTTTCTTTCAATTCATCGCGCGCGATGAAGGCGCTTTGGCAGGTGCCGGATAAACCGCTGGAAAACGCAATGTACAGAACGTCTTCGCCGCCTTGCAGAACAGGCTCAAAGACCCGTGTGAATTCGTCGGCGTTGATCTGCGATGTGGTGGACATTTTGCCCTCGCGCAGTTTTGCGTAGAAAGTTTCCGTCGGCATATCCGAAAGATCTGCCTTGTCTTTATATGTTTTACCGTCGATTGTAAAGCGGAGCGGCACCACTGTGAGGCCTAACTCTTCGATCATTTTATGATCCATATCGATGGTGGAATCGGTGATGATTTTGTAACCCATAGTTATCTTTCCTTTCCGTGCCTTAAAAACGCATTTCTGCGCAGCACATCGTTATTATAGCACAGGCGAAGCGAATTTGTCTATGCGTTTTTTGTGTAAATTACCCTTTGCGGTTTCGCCGATAATCGAGATAATCCTGCAAAATGATCGTCGCCGCCACGGCGTCCACGGTTGCTTTGCGGCGCTTACCGCGCGTATTTGTTTCGTTTAAAAAGCCGTGTGCCGTGATAGTCGTGCCGCGTTCGTCGGAGAAATCAATGGGCAGCCCGGTCTTTTCCGCAAGTTCCGCACCGAAAGCGCGCGCGTTCTGCGCGCTTTCGCCCTCGCTGCCATCCATGTTGCGCGGCAGACCGACAACGATCTGCTCGGCGCGGCGATCTTTGGCAAGCTGCGCTACACGCTCCAAAAGGCGCTCGCGGTTGTGCTCGTTCACGACCTCTACGGGACTTGCGAGCAGCTCGCTTTTATCGCATACGGCAACGCCCGTACGCGCTTTGCCGAGGTCTACACCTAATATAACCATGTTCTGTTTCCTTTCAATGTTTTGCTTTTCTTCAGTATAACACGGTTTTCAAAAATAGAAAAGCACCTGCTTTTGCGATTTCAAAGAGCAGGTGCAAAATCTGTATGTTTTTATTATCGCACATTCGTCACGGTGCCGACGGCGACGTAGTTGTCACACACTGCGCCAAGGTCGGTGCCTTCGCTGCCGTGCCAGTTTCTGCCGGGCAGGACCGTGTATTCCACCGTGCCGTCCCCGAGTGTTTTGCAGGTGAAGCTGTCCGTGTAAAAATCATCCTGAGAAACGGCGCAGCCGTGCTTTACACCCTTGCAGTCTTCCGGTGCGCAGCCGGGAAAGTTGATGTTCCAAACCGTGTTTTGCGGCAGAGGTTTATCAATATATTCACCGATGAGCTCACGCAAGTAGCGGTCGGTCACGGGATGATGATCGAGGTTGGCCTGGGAAAGCGCGATGGCGTGGATTCCCCAGAAAGCGGCCTCCAGCGCAGCGCCCGCCGTGCCGGAATACTGAATATCGCCGGAAATATTGTAGCCGCTATTGATGCCGGAAAGCACAACGTCGGGCTTGCGACCGAGCAGATGGATGCCCACGCGCACACAGTCCACCGGCACGCCGCTGCATTCATACGCTTTTACGCCGTCCATGTAACCCGGACGCTCGCGCACGTAAAGCGGCTCTAAATACGTTACGCTGTGCGATTTGCCGCTGCGCTGGCTCTCCGGCGCGACGACCCACACTTCGCCGAATGCTTTTGCTGTCTCTGCCAGCTGGCGAATGCCGCCTGCGTCAATGCCATCGTCATTCGTAATTAAGATCAATCTGCCCATGTTTGCTCCTCCGTCATGCAAAAACTTTTCGCTTGAAGTATACCATATCTATTTCGACAAGTCCAGACGGAGATTCAAAATTCCGCTTTGTCATATCTGCTTATAATTATTAAAATTTTGAAAATTATATAGAAATATAGCATGATTTTCTTGCAAAAGAAGCAAATTGCGGTATAATGTTCTTAATAGAACAAAAAGGCTGCGGTTCGGTTGCAGCCGAGGAGAAGTTGTAAAAGGACAAGCGTGTTATTCGTTTGCCCGAAGAAAGGAATCTTGCTTATGTTGAATCTTATTCCCGCGCCGCGCGGATCGGTGCACATGCAGGAGGGCAGTGTGAAGCTGCCGGAGACCGTCACCGTTTCGCTCGGTGATTTTGCACCGTGGTGCCTTGAGGCATTTGCTGCAAGACTGGACGGCCACGTGGAGACCGCCGAAAACGGGTTTATCACGCTGAAAAAGGCCGATATCGCAAAAGAGGGCTACAAGCTGACCGTCACAAAGGACGGCATCACCGTGGAAGCGGCGGACGAAAGCGGCGCCGTGTGGGCACTGACGACTGTCACGGAGCTCACAGCAGAGGGCGAAGCGCTGCCAATCGTCACCATTGAAGACGCACCGCACTACGGTCATCGCGGCCTGTCGCTTGACTGCTCCCGTCATTTCTTTACGGCGGACGAAGTGAAAAAGGTCATCGACCAGATGACGCGTGTGAAGCTGAATGTTCTGCACTGGCATCTTGTAGATGACCAGGGCTGGCGCATCGAGTGCAAAACGCTGCCGCTGCTGCACGAAACGACCGGCACGTATTACACGCAGGAGGAGATCAGGAGCGTTATCGAATATGCCCGCGTGCGCGGCATGGAGATCATCCCGGAAATCGATATGCCGGGCCACACCAGATCGATGATTGCAGCATACCCGCATTTGAGCTGCTTTGGCGAAAAAACGGAGCTGTGCCAGTTTGGCGGCATTTTTGAGAAAATTCTCTGCCCCGGTAAGGACGAAACATTCGAGTTTATCGAAAAGCTTCTGACAGAAGTCTGCGCACTGTTCCCGGACGACCGCTTCCACATCGGCGGTGACGAAGCGCCGAAGACCGAATGGAAAAAATGCCCGCACTGCAAGGCGCGCATGGAAGCGCTTGGCCTTACCGATTATGAAGATCTGCAGGGCTACTTCACAAAGCGTGTCGTCGCTATCCTCAAAAAGCACGGCAAGCGCGCCGTCTGCTGGAACGATGTTCTGGAATCCAAAGATGTCGATACCGAAAACATCATACAGTATTGGACGGCGCAGCATGAAGCGCCGGTGCCGGCATTTATCGAGCGTGGCGGCAAGGTGATCTTCTCCAATATGTCCGCTTTGTATTTCGATTATCCGCATGGCATCAATTCGTTGAATAAGGTCTACCATTATCAGCCGGTCGTCATGGGCAAGAGCTACGCAGACAGTCCGAATATGCTCGGTTACGAAGCGGCATTGTGGTCGGAGCAGGTGGAAACGCCGGAACACCTCGAAGAATTGCTGTTCCCGCGCCTGTATGCCGTATCCGAAATCGCGTGGAACGAAGCGGGGGATTACGCAGATTTTGAACACCGCGCGGAAAAGAAAATTGAAATTGCCGCAAAGCAAGGCGTGAACTGTATGACAAAAGACGGGTGGAACCCCGAGGGTGAGGCGCGCGTGCAGAGTGCCGCGACATTCATTGCACACATGATGAACCCGGGCGGCATCGGCACACCGCATACGGACGCGGAAAGAGAAATGGTGCGTCCCGTCATAGAGAAGTTTGCGCAGATCTGGTTCCGGCCGCAGGATGTTCCCGAAATGATGAAAAACGACGACCTCGTCGGCGCAGCACTTAACTTCATGAAAATGTTCCCACCGGAAAACGATGAGACCAAAGGAGAATAAATAGAAACGAAGAAAACGGCTTTGCGGGTAAAATGCAGAGCCGTTTTGCATCTTGTTTTCGGAAAGCAAATGGGGTTTTGGCAGCTTTTCAATAGGCTTGTTCACAATTTGTTTACAAAATAATAATAAAAATGATAATTATTACTATTTACAAATCGAAAAAGGCGTGCTATAATAGTGCCAACAAGTGAGAGAGAAAGAAATCCCACAAACCTAAAGGAGGTGAAGCCGATGCCGGAAAAGTTCAGCCGAAAGCGTGAGGCGCTCTACAACGCACTGCGCGCCACAACGGTGCACCCAACTGCGGAGTGGCTCTACGCTGCGCTACGACCCGAATATCCCGATTTAAGTCTCGGCACAGTTTACCGCAATCTTAAAAAATTCTGTGCAGAGGGCAAAGCGAGAAGCGTCGGCGTCATCAACGGGCAGGAGCATTTCGACGGCGATACTTCGGCACACAGCCATTTCGTCTGCGACTGCTGCGGGCGCGTGCTCGATATCTTTGAACCGCTTGTGGACACAGAAACACTCGAGCGCATTGAAGCGGAACACGGGTTTACAATCACAAAAGAAGACCTGCTGTTCGGCGGTGTGTGCGCCGAATGCAAAGAAAAAAGCAAAAATAAAACGGCTTAAAAGCCGCAAACGAAAATCAATTTTAGGAGGATCTTATTATGGCAAAGTTTGTATGCACCGTATGTGGTTACGTTTTTGAAGGCGAAGCAGCTCCGGAGTTCTGCCCCGTATGTAAGGCACCGGCTTCCAAGTTCACGAAGCAGGAAGAGAACATGACTTGGGCGGCTGAGCACGTTGTCGGCGTCGCACAGGGCGTCAGCGAGGATATCCTTGCGGATCTCCGCGCAAACTTCCAGGGCGAGTGCAGCGAGGTCGGCATGTACCTCGCAATGGCAAGAGTTGCGCACCGCGAGGGCTACCCGGAAATCGGCCTTTACTGGGAGAAGGCTGCTTACGAAGAAGCAGAGCACGCTGCAAAGTTCGCAGAGTTGCTCGGCGAAGTTGTAACGGACAGCACGAAGAAGAACCTTGAGATGCGCGTTGAAGCCGAGAACGGTGCAACCGCCGGTAAGTTCGACCTTGCAAAGCGCGCAAAGGTTGCAAACCTCGATGCCATCCACGACACCGTTCACGAAATGGCCCGCGACGAGGCCCGCCACGGCAAGGCGTTCGCAGGTCTCCTTAAGAGATATTTTGGTGACAAGTAATAGGAGTGTGTCTTATGAAATATGAGTGTCCCTGCGGTTATGTCTATGACCCCGCACTCGGCGATCCGGAAAACGGCGTTGCACCCGGCACGGCATGGGAAGATGTCCCCGAAGATTGGGTCTGCCCCACCTGCGGTCTCGGAAAAGATGCTTTTTACCCCGCTGAATAACTAAAAAAAGAAGAGGAGAGGGATTTGATCCTTCTCCTCTTTTTGCGTTTATAATAAATTAGTCGTCAAATCTGCACGAGTACACGGTTTCGCCGTCGGCTGTGCATAAGATTTTAAAAGTATGAGAATAAGATCCAGAACCCCCGAAGGAAGACCGGACAAATCTCCTTTCGGGGGTTCTGCTAAAAGTCCACAAAAATTTCAGCGCCGAAAACGGAAGTTTCACGGCGCTGCTGCGGGAATATTCGTATTTTCGTGCGTGCTTTACCGCATGTGCACGTCCATCTGCGGGAACGGAATCTCCATGCCGGCTTCATCCAGCGCTTTTTTCACGTTTTCGTTGAGGTCAAAATAGAGGTCCCAGTAATTTTCCGGGGCGCACCAAACGCGCAGGACGAAATCGAGCGAGCTCGCGCTCTGCGTTTTCATGCGCGCCAGCGGGGCGGGGTCTTTCAGCGATTTCGGGTCGCTTTCGGCAACGGAAAGCAAAATTTGCTTCACCTTGTCAATGTCACAATCATAGGAGACGGAGAATGTCAGCTCCACACGGCGCTGTCCCACCGCGCTGTAATTCGTGATGGCGGCGTTCGTCAGCGAGCCGTTCGGCACGGTCACGCGCTTGTTGTCCGGTGTCAGCACCACGGTGTATAAAACGCTGATGGCATTCACCGTGCCGGCAATTTCCGTCGTTTCAATGTAATCGCCCACGCGGAACGGGTGAAAAAGCAAAATCATCACGCCGCCCGCAAGGTTCGTCACGGCGCCCTGAAACGCAAGGCCGATGGCAACGCCGCCCGAGGTGAACAGTGCGAGGAATGAGGCGGTCTCGATGCCAAGAACGCCGAAGCACATCAAAATGAGGATGATATACAGCACGATGCGGCTGCCGCTCGCCATGAACGAAGCGAGCCCCGGGTCCATTTTTTGATATAGCTTCGAGCGCTTGAAGCGGTTCATCAAAAATTTGATGAGCTTGCTGCCGATAAACAAAAGCAGCCCGGCGGCGGCTAAGCGAATGAAAAAGTAAAACGCCTGTTCGCCAACGTTTTTCAGCCATTTTTCAAGCTCGTTCACGGTGGGAATGTCCTCAAGCGGGTCGGTGACAACCGTGTCAAACAGCGTTAAAAATCGCGTCATAGGCACACCGTCACTTTCCGATGCGTTCCGTGTCGATGATGATGTTCACGGGTCCGTCGTTTTCCACACTTACGTGCATGTGCGCACCGAATTCACCCGTGCATACTTTGCCGATAGGCTGGTTTTTCACCTGTTCCACAAAGTAGTTATATAATCTCAAAGCTTCACTCGGGGAAGCGGAACGGCTGAAATCCGGGCGGCGGCCGTGCTTCATATCGGCGCTCAGCGTGATGTTCGAGACAATGAGCATATCGCCCTTGATGTCTTCGAGTGAGCGGTTCATCTTGTCGTTTTCGTCCTTAAATACGCGCAGGCCGCACACCTTCTGCACGAGAAAATCCGCCTGCGCGTCCGTGTCACCCTCCATGGCGCAGATGAAGACAACGAGGCCCTCGCCGACTTTGCGGGTCTCGCCGCCGTTTATGGTGATCTCTGCACCGTTTATACGCTGAATAACTGCTCTCATATTGTAAATTCCTTTCCGGTTGGTGGATTTTGACCGATAAAACGGGAGATTTCTTCGGTGTTTTCTCAATTATAGCAGGCTTTCGCTCTTGCTTCAAGCGGTTTTGTTTGTTATAATACTGTTGATTGAAAATCAGGTTATGTGCATGCAAAAAGACAGGGCGCAAAAGCGCCGCGATTTGAAAGGACGAATTATGCTGATCCACATAAAAAACGAAAACGAAACTGCCGCCATTGATACGCTCGGCGCCGAGCTCGTCTCCTTTATGGGCGATGACGGCTTTGAGCACATTTGGCAGGGTGATAAAACATATTGGGGCGGCCACGCGCCGGTTTTGTTTCCTATCGTCGGCGCGCTGCGCGATAACCGCACATGCATCAACGGCGAGTGGTACGAGATGAAGCGCCACGGCGTCGCGCGCCACGAGGAATTCACCGTCACAGAGCAAGGAGAGGACTACGTTACCCTGCAGCTTACGGCGAACGAGGAGACGAAAAAGCAGTACCCGTTCGATTTTGTGCTGACGGTCTCCTATTACCTCACCGGCAGTAGCATCACGACGAAATTTACCGTTAAAAATGCCGATACGAAGCCCATGCCGTTCTGCATCGGCGGTCACCCGGGCTTTAATATCCCGATTCAGTCCGATGAAGTTTTTGAAGATTACGACATCGTGTTCGAGGAAAAGGAAGAGCAGAAATGTCCGACGCTCGATATGGAAAGCTGCCTGATCGATTTTGAGAAGACGAACTTCGAGCTTGACGATACGGATACCATCCCGTTGCAGCACAGCCTGTTCTATAGGGACGCGCTCGTGTTCGAGAACCTCAACTCCACCTGCGTTTCACTCAAAAGCCGCCAGTCCGGCCGTGGTGTAATGATGGAGTTTTCCGGCTTCCCGATGCTCGGTATCTGGTCTGCCGCAAACGACGGCCCGTATGTTGCGCTGGAGCCGTGGACCGGCTGCGCCACCGCCGTACAGGAGGACGACGTGTTTGAAAAGAAGCACGGCATGCGCACTTTGCAGCCCGGCGAAGAAGCCGAGTACGCCTACACGGTCTTTGAAATCTAAATTACAAAAGTACGTATACTATATATAATAAAAGCATATAGAGCATGCCCCGCAAACGGATGAAAAGTCCGATTTGCGGGGTTGTTTTATTGCCTAAAAATCTCAACCAAAGTTTGTTTGTTCTCACGGAGAGAAAATCGCGAAAAAGGGTTCCATTTTAACAGAATACAGTTATAATAGTTTAAACAAGCGTATGAAGTGTTTCTGTGTAAATATTCCATGCGCCTGAGGAGGAAACCGCACGTGCGGTGCGGACTGTACCAAAGGTACAACTGTACCAAGGGTACAAAGAAAGCAGGATATGCATTGAAAGGAAAGGGAACGCTATGTTTCAGCTGAAATGGGTTTGGAAAAACCTGGAAGGCTGCCGAAAGCGATATGTTTTCGCGCTGTGCTCTACCGCGGTTCTTTCTATGATGGCGCTGGTCAACTCGGTTTTGACCGCGCAGATCATGGACACCGTATTTACGCCGGTAAAAGAGGGGCAGGGCACTACGCCGGAGCTTTGGCATCGGCTCGTTGTGCTCGTCTCCATTCTGATCGGTTTCACGATGTTCAGAATGTGCTTTAACTATCTTTCGGTCATGACGTATGAGACGTGCTCGCAGAAGCTGCTCTTTAAGCTGCGCCGCGATCTGTACGCAAACATGCAGGCGCAGGATAGCTCATTCTTCTCAAAGAACCGCACCGGCGATCTAATGACCCGCCTGACCGGCGACCTTGATATGGTGCGCCACACTACGTGCTATGTCATCCGCATGATCATCGACTGCGTGGTGCTGTTTCTCACCACATCCATTACATTCCTTTGTGTGGACTGGCTGTTCGCGCTTGCCATGCTGGCCGTAACGCCGATTATTTTCATCCTGACGAAGGTTTTCGCAAAACAGGTGCATCCGCTGTATGTCGACCTGCGCGAGCGCCTTTCGCGCATGAACACCGCCGCGCAGGAGAACATTGCCGGCAACCGTGTCGTTAAAGCCTTTGCTCGCGAAGACTACGAGATCGAGCAGTTTGATAAGAAAAACGAGGATTACCGCAAAGCGAACCTCAAAGCGTCGCTGCTGTGGTTCAAATTCTCGCCGTATATCGACGGCTTTTCGCAGTCGCTTTCCATCGCCGTTCTGCTCGTCGGCGGCTCGTTCCTCATCATGGGCCGCATTTCAATCGGCACGTTTGCACTCTTTAACTCGCTGTGCTGGACGCTGACGAACCCGATGAGCACGCTCGGCATGCTCATCAACGACCTGCAGCGTTTCTTTGCCTCTGCGTCGAAGATTGTCGAGCTCTACTACGCGCGCTCCACCATCGTCACGCGCCAGGATGCCGTGAAGAAGGAAGGCCGCGTGCAGGGCGCCGTGAAGTTTGACCACGTAACCTTAAAGCGCAACGGCACAGAGGTTCTGCACGACATCAATCTTGACATCAAACCCGGCGAGACCATCGCCATCATGGGACCAACCGGCTGCGGCAAAACGTCGCTTATCAGCCTTATCCCGCGCTTTTCGGATGTATCCGGCGGTACCGTCTCCGTGGACGGCACGCCTGTCGGTATGTATGATCTCAAAAAGCTGCGCGGCTCCGTCGGCATCGCCACGCAGGATGTGTTCCTGTTCTCCGATACCGTAGACGGCAACATTGCCTACGGTGACCCCGAAATGTCCGAGGACGATGTGAAGCGCTTCGCAAAGATCGCCTGCGTCGATTTCGTCGATAAGCTGCCCGAAGGCTTTGATACGGTCATCGGCGAGCGCGGCACCGGCCTTTCCGGCGGTCAAAAGCAGCGTATCGCGCTGGCGCGTGCCCTTGCCATTAAGCCGTCTATTCTCATTCTGGACGACACCACCTCCGCCGTGGATATGGAGACCGAAAAGTATATTCAAGACCAGCTTGCGCACCTTGATTTCGACTGTACGAAGATCATTGTCGCGCAGCGTATTTCCACCACGAAGCGCGCAGACCGCATCGTGATCCTTGATAAGGGCCGCGTTGTGGATGTCGGCACGCACGAGGAGCTCATTTCCCGCCCGGGCTATTACCGCGAGGTTTATGAGCTGCAAAACGGCATTGCCGGTGAAAAGAAAGGGGGTGCTGCGTAATGGCAAGAAATCGTTTTGACGTTGACGAAACGCTGGAAACCCCATTTAATATCAAACACTTGCTGCGTGCAGGCGTGTATATCAAGCGGCACAAACAGAAAATGATCTTATCGCTCGTTTTCTCCGCCATTTCCGCCGCGTGCGCGCTTGTAGGTCCTAAGCTCATCGAGACCGCCCTGAACGTCGCCGTGCCGAACCGCGATTATAAAATGCTGTTCATTCTGGCAGGTATCATGCTCTTATCCATTCTGCTTTCTATTTTCTTTTCCGTCAAGCGCTCACGCTACATGACGGTGGTGGGGCAGGCCATCATCTACGACATCCGCAAGGATCTCTTTGAGCATTTGCAGCGGCTTTCGTTCCAATTCTACGACGACCGCCCGCACGGCAAAATTCTGACGCGTGTCATCAACTACGTGAACTCTGTTTCCGATGCGCTCTCCAACGGCATCATCAATTTCATTCTCGAAATTTTCAACCTCATTCTCATCGCCGTGTTCATGTTCATGTGCGATGTCAGGCTCTCGCTCGTTGTCATGGCGGGCATTCCGCTGTTCCTCATCATCGTGCTCGTCATCAAGCCTGCACAGCGCCGCGCTTGGCAGGATGTCTCCAATAAGAGCTCCAACCTCAACGCCTACCTGCATGAGAGCCTTGACGGTATGAAGATCACGCAGGCGTTTACGCGTGAAGAGGAAAATGCGAAGATCTACAACAAGCTTAACACCAAAATGTACAAAAGCTGGATGAAGGCGCAGTATACCTCGAACCTCGTGTGGTTTTCCGTCAACAACATCTCCACATGGGTCGTTGGCGCTATGTACCTTGTGGGCTTCTCGCTTTTGGGTCCCGCCGTGCAAATCGGTACGCTCATCGCCATTTCCGCGTATGCGTGGCGCTTCTGGCAGCCGATTTTGCAGCTTTCCAACCTCTACAATACGTTCATCAACGCCGTGGCGTATCTGGAGCGTATCTTCGAGATGATCGATGAGCCTGTGCTTGTCGATGACGCGCCGGACGCAACGGAGCTGCCGCCGATTAAGGGCGACGTGACGTTCGACGACGTGACATTCTCTTACGACGGCTCCATCAACGTTCTGGAGCACTTCAATCTCGATGTGAAAGCGGGCGAGTCCATCGCGCTTGTCGGTCCCACGGGTGCCGGCAAAACGACGGTCGTCAACCTCATCTCGCGTTTCTACAACATCAATTCCGGCCGGGTGCTTGTCGACGGACACGATATCTCCAAGGTGACGCTGCACTCGCTGCGCGCGCAAATGGGCATCATGCTGCAGGACAGCTTCATTTTCTCCGGCACCATCATGGATAACATCCGCTACGGTCGCTTGGACGCCACGGATGAGGAGATCATCGCCGCTGCAAAGACTGTGCGTGCGCATGAGTTCATCAGCGAAATGCCGGATGGCTACTATACGCAGGTAAACGAGCGCGGCTCGCGCCTCTCGCAGGGCCAAAAGCAGCTTATTGCGTTTGCAAGAACGCTGCTTTCCGACCCGAAGATTCTCGTGCTGGACGAAGCCACGTCCTCCATTGATGCGAAGACCGAGCGCCTTTTGCAGGAAGGCCTGCAGGCGCTTTTAAAGGGCAGAACAAGCTTCATCATCGCGCACCGCCTGTCCACCATCAAAAATTGTGACCGCATCCTGTACATCTCGAATAAGGGCATTGCCGAAAGCGGCAGCCACGACGAGCTCATGGAACAGAAGGGCCACTACTACCAGCTTTATACCGCACAGCTGGAAGAGTAAAACAAGCGAATATAAAGCTAAAAAGTAACCAGCCTCATCGCGCCGAATCCGACCGATGAGGCTGACTTTTTATAACTGAATATCTTCCGGCTTATCGTCGTACACGCCAAGCTCGAAGTTCCGCTTGCCGGGGAGCTTTTTGGGGATCTCCATGCTGTGCAGGTCTTGGTACGACGTAAACTCCGCGTCGTTTTGCGGCGGCGTGGGCATGAGGCCGGTGCACTCCGTGGCGCTTGCGACGCTCTCCGGCGCATCAGGGTAAATCGTCACATGCTCGCCGTGGGTGAACTTCTTTTCGTTTTTCTTTTGCATTTGGCATCCCTTCCTTCCCACAGTATTGTGCGCCGAAAAGCGAAGCTTATGCAAAAGAAAAAAGCACCGGTGAAATCAATCACAGGTGCCTTTTATCTCGCTGTTCTAATTTACAATTAGAGCTTTACGACATTTGCTGCACGGAGCTTGCCGTTCTTCGGGTCGGTCTCGGTCTCAAAGGTGACCTTCTGGCCTTCGTTCAGCGTCTTGAAGCCGTCGCCCTGAATTGCGGAGAAATGTACGAATACGTCCTCGCCGCCCTCATCGTTGGAGATGAAGCCGTAGCCCTTTTCTGCGTTAAACCATTTGACTGTACCGTTGTTCATTGTGGTACCTCCATATAAAAATAAAGATTGTGTTCGTAAACGCCATACAAAAAAACACAGGTTCTGTAAACCACCCAAAGAATGACTTACAAAGAAAACCTGTGAGACATTGACATTGTTTATTACACTATCCAAAGTATAACAGCTTTTCCGCCGAAAGTCAATCAAAATTTGTGGAGTATGCGGCCTTTTTTGTTCACATGTTTTTCAAAAAAACTTCCTCCTTTTTTCACGAAATATCAATTTCGTTTTCATATTCTTCCTCTATACTACGTAATGTACTCAGGAGGAACAAGAGAGAGCCGAATGAGTTACAAACTTCTTCATTTTTTACTTCCTTCATTTCTTTAAAACGTTCCGCACCGGGTCGATAGCCGGGCGCTGCTTCCCCACAGCGTTTACGCGGAGCCGAAAATCGGAAACAGTTCGTTTCTTCCGATATTACCCCTATTTTTTACCCCACTGTCCTCTGCCGGGTGCTGCGAGCCCGGCAGTGCGGCAGACCAAAAACGATCGCCTTTGCGTAACGATTTCCTTCGTTGTGCAAAGGTGTTTTTAATTGCCGCAAATACTTTTCTCTCCGCGTGGAAAAGTAAAAGCAGAAGGCTCGTTTGAGCTTTCTGAATTTTTCTGCAAGGAGATGAGAAGACTTGAATTTTGAAAATGAACCGCAACCGCACGCCCCAAAACGACGCGTCATCTCGCTTTTTGAGGGCATCCGCACATTTGCGGCAAGCGTGGGCACAGCGGCTTTACTGATGCTTTCCGTGTGCGGGCTCATCGGCCTGCCGCTGCCGGAAAACGCAACGGCGCACGCCGTTTCCGCTTCCCATATCACGGCAAAGACAGAAACGGTGCGCACCGTGCAGCTTGGCGGCGATGTTTTCGGCATAAAACTTTTTTCGGACGGCGTTATTGTTGCCGCACTTTCGGAAATTTATGCAGACGGTGGTTTAAAATGCCCTGCAAGCGAAGCCGGCATTCAGCCCGGCGATTATATCCTTTCCGTAAACGGCAATAATGTAGAGACGAACGCGGCGCTTTCCGCTGTGCTTTCCGAAAATGAAACGAACACGCTCACGCTGCGGCGCGGCACGGAAACGTTCACGGCGCAGGTTACTTCCGTTTTGTGCGAGGGCTCGTACAAAGCGGGCATGTGGGTGCGGGACAGCGCTGCGGGCATCGGCACCGTGACGTTTTACACCGAAGACGGCAAAGCGTTCGGCGCGCTCGGCCACGGCATTTGCGATGCCGACACGCGCAATGTTTTGGAGATCCGCAGCGGCGAGCCGGCTGCCGTTTCCGTCTGCGGCATCGAGCGCGGCAGCAGCGGTCGGCCGGGCCGCCTGCGCGGGTATTTTACGGGCGGCAAGAGCCTTGGCACGCTGACGCAGAACACGGAGCTTGGGCTTTACGGCAAACTCTCCGAACCGCACGAGGGCGAGACCATAGAGGTGCTGCCGCGCGGAAATGTGCATACAGGTGCCGTACAGATCGCCGCTACGATCGACGATGAGGGTATGCGGCTGTTTGATGCGGAGCTTGAGCGCGTCAGCACAGACGGCAAGCAGGAAACACGTACCCTTGTGCTGCACGTGACCGACCCGGAGCTGCTTGCACGTACCGGCGGCATTGTGCAGGGCATGAGCGGTTGCCCCATTTTGCAGGACGGTAAGCTGGTCGGTGCGGTGACGCATGTTTTCGTAGATGATGCTACACGCGGCTATGGCATTTTTGCCGAAACGATGCTCGAAAACCTGAACGAAAATTAAGACGAGGGGGACGGTGGGCTGCGGCGCACGCGTCCCTTTTTCGCGCCGCATTGCCATGTTTCTCACAGAAGGTATGACACAATCTTACAGAATCGGTTTTCGTTCTGTTTCATACATCTTTTTGGTAAGAAACTCGCCGGGATATTGGCTATAATAAAAATATTTGATTATCTGCTGATTTTTGTCGAAATAAGAAGTGTATCAACCGAAAGCGCGATGAAAGCTAACAAAATCAAGATGCATATTTTTGTTAGAAGACAAATAAATTAAAGAAATTTCATTTACCCTCTTGAAATAGCGTGTATGATATGGTAAAATTTGTTCACAATTTAAATCACGCAGGAGGTAAGCCATGGAAAAGCAAATAAAGGTCATCATTTGTGCGGATGACGGCGAATGGAGCCGTGAAAACACCGACGCATTGGCTTCGCGGGGTGCACAGGTTATGACCGTAAACAGGAACGGAACAGCGCTACTGACCAAAATACGGGATGAAAAACCGGATGTGGTTGTAATGGATCTCTTTATGGCGGGCGTGGATGCGCTGGGCGTTATGCACGCAGTGAAGGCCGAGGGACTGCCAAAGCCGGTGTTCATCATCACGGCAGCGTATTCCTCAAACGCTTTGGAGCGGCAGGTCATGGAGGCCGGCGCAGATTATTACGCCATCCAGCCGTTCAGTAAAACAGAGATCATCGACCGTATCTTTACGTTGGCCGGTGCGGCACAGCATCCGTCAAACGGCACCAGCCGCAGCGACCTGCGCATTCAGGTCACGGAGATTCTGCACCAGATTGGCGTGCCGGCCCACATTAAGGGATACCACTATCTTCGGGATTCCATCATCATGGCCATCGAAGACCCGGAGATTATCAATGCGGTGACAAAACAGCTTTATCCGAGTGTGGCAAAGCAGTACGAGACCACGAGCTCCCGTGTAGAACGCGCCATTCGCCATGCGATCGAAGTCGCTTGGGATCGCGGTGATGTGGATGTGTTGAATTCGTATTTCGGTTATACCATTCACAATACGCGGGGCAAGCCCACGAACAGCGAGTTCATCGCCATGATTTCCGATAAACTGTGTTTGCAGATGGACAATGCGTCTTAATCGACAAAATGTGAATTTTTTACACAATTTTTTGCGATCCGTTTATCAAAGCTAACACGAATTTCAGTACATAATTAGAATTGTATTTAGCAAAGCAACACCTTTTGACCGCAGCACCGAAAATCCGAGCATTTATGCTTGATCTTGTCGGCGGGTTAAGAGGTGTTGCTTTTTTTACAGCAAAATCGCGTGCCGAAGCGGGGGAGAACCCACCGACGCGCGGTTTTACATAACAAAAGCCCTCCGAGATTCCTCCCGGAGGGCTTTGCTTGTGATTCGGTTGAGCGTTGTGACGAACTATGTTATTTCGCGAAATCGACCGCTCTGCTTTCACGGATCATGTTGACCTTAATCTGACCCGGATATTCGAGGTCTTCCTCAATCTTCTTGCAGATGTCGCGGGCGAGCAGCGTCATTTTCTCATCGTTGATCACTTCGGGCTTTACCATGACGCGGATCTCGCGGCCGGCCTGAATGGCGTAGCAGCGATCCACACCGTCAAACGATGCAGCCACGGCCTCGAGCTTTTCGAGACGTTTGATATAGTTTTCGATGTTCTCGCGGCGCGCGCCGGGGCGTGCTGCCGAGATGGCATCGGCTGCCTGCACCAGGCAGGCAATGACCGTTTTCGCTTCAATGTCGCCGTGGTGTGCGGCAATTGCGTGGATAACGGCTTCGCTTTCCTTGTACTTTCTTGCAACATCCACGCCGATCTCCACATGGGAGCCTTCAATCTCGTGGTCGAGCGCTTTGCCGATATCATGCAGCAAACCTGCTCTTCTTGCAATGGTGGGGTCAAGGCCCAGTTCGGAAGCCATCATACCGGCAAGGTAAGAAACTTCCAGAGAGTGGTTGAGGACATTCTGTCCATAGCTGGTGCGGTAACGCAGCCGACCAAGCAGCTTAACAAGCTCATGGTGAATGCCGTTTACGCCGGCAGCAAGCACGGCGCGTTCGCCCTCGGCTTTAATGGTCGCATCCACTTCGCGGCGGGCTTTCTCAATCGTCTCCTCAATTCTGGTCGGGTGAATTCTGCCATCCGAGATCAGCTTTTCAAGGGCGATTCTTGCCACTTCACGTCTTACGGGCTCAAAGCTCGAAAGCGTAATGGCTTCAGGTGTGTCATCGATGATGAGATCCACGCCGGTAAGCTGTTCAATGGCGCGGATGTTACGGCCTTCGCGGCCGATGATTCTGCCCTTCATTTCATCGTTGGGCAGCGGAACGACGCTGATGGCGGCTTCGGATACGTGATCCGCCGCGCAGCGCTGAATGGCGACCGAAATGATCTCTCTTGCCAGCTTGTCGCATTCTTCCTTCGTCTGCTGTTCATACTCCATTACTTTAATGGCCTTTTCATGCACAAGATCATCCTCAAGTAACTTGAGCAAATACTCTTTTGCCTGGTCCACGGTAAAGGAAGAGATCCTCTCCAACATGTCGATCTGACTTTTCTTAACGGATTCTGCCTCTTTCAGGCGTTCCTCCGCCTTGCGCATCTTATTTTCGACCGCGTTTTCTTTGGATTCCAGATTTTCCATCTTTTTATCCAAAGATTCTTCCTTCTGGGAAACGCGGCGTTCCTGGCGCTGAATTTCTTTTCTGCGGTCATTCATCTCGCGTTCGGACTCGTTGCGCAGACGGTGAATTTCGTCCTTGCCCTCGAGCACGGCTTCCTTTTTCTTTGCGGCAGCCGTTTTAATCGCGTTGCTGATGATCCGCTTGGCTTCGTCTTCTGCCGAACCGATGGCAGCTTCCGCTTCTCTTTTTCGATGATTCACACCCGCAAAGAAAGCGACAGCACCGCACGCGGCGGCTGCCAACACTGCGATCAGAACACAAACCCAAATTGGTACTTGTGGCATTGGGCACCTCCTTCGCTAAGGTTTTCGATATTCAATTACTAAATTAGGTTATGCAGGGTGCGTTATTCCCTGTGAAGGCTCCACACAAAAAGCAGCCGCATAAACTGCTCGGAACACGGCTGACTTAAAAAGTGTAAAACACTCCATGTACAATTTTATCTCTTTTCCTTGCATATGTCAACCAAAGAATTTAAGAAATAGTTACGGTTTCTTTCTGTTTTATACAAGAGCCCAGTATATAAGCCGATTTTTTTGCTTTTTAGAAGAAAAATTTTTTCTGCGGGTCTATTTATCCCGCTTTTCTTCCGCTTCTTCCATTTTGCGGACAAGCTCGCTGGGGCGCATATCAAACGCTTCCGCAATCTTGCATATCGTCGAGAAATTTGCTTGCTTTGTCCCGCACTCGATCATCGTCAAATGCGTGCGCGCGATGCCCGCAAAGCCGCTTAAAACCTCTTGCGACATGCCTTTTGCTTTGCGCACAGACCGTATTGTTTGCCCCACAATATTATTTTCCCAAAGCAAGCATATCACCTCTACGCAAATTGTATGCGTAAATAGACATTTTATTGTCTATGATAATAGACATTTGCGAATTTGTGTGAAAAACTCTTTTCTTGGGTGTTGACATTTCAGAAAAACGGTGATAGTATGGGGACAAGAAAAGGGCTTTGATAAGGAAGTTCGGGTTCAGGTCTTTTCAAAAGAGAGCGGTTGCCACCGGCTGAAAGCACCGCGGAAAGCGAAATCGAAATACCACCTTTGAGCCGCCGCCGAACGGTTTACCGAAAAGGCGGACGTTGCCGCCGCGTTAAGGCGGAAGAACGAGCTGTGTGTTAACACAAGTGTGTTTTAACACGCAGGAACTCGGGTGGAACCGCGCAGTGTCGCCCCGAGATCCCGGTGAGGGATCCCGGGGCTTTTTATTTTATCAGAGAATTAGGAAAGGATTGAGAATCATGATCAAGGTTGACCTGAAGGGCAGCGAAAAGGAATTTGAAAGCGGCGTTTCCGTAGCAGAAGTCGCAAAAAGCATCGGCATGGGTCTTTATAAGTCCGCTTGTGCCGCAAAAGTGAACGGCGAGGTGTGCGACCTGCGCACCGTGCTTAACGAAGATTGCAAGGTAGAGATTTTGACGTTTGACGATAAAGAGGGCAAAAAGGCATATTGGCACACCGCGTCCCACATCATGGCGCAGGCGGTAAACCGCCTGTACCCGGGCACAAAGTTCGCCATCGGCCCGGCTGTGGATAACGGCTTCTATTATGATATGGAGCTGCCGCAGGCCATCACCAACGACGACCTCGCAAAGATCGAAGCCGAGATGAAGAAGATCATCAAGGAAGACATCGAGATTGAGCGCTTCGAGCTGCCGGTAGCGGAAGCACTGGAGCTCATGAAGGGTCAGGACTATAAAGAGGAGCTCATCCGTGAGCACGCTGCCGAGGGCGAGCACATCTCCTTCTATAAGCAGGGCGATTTCACGGACCTCTGCGCAGGCCCGCACCTCATGCGCACCGGCAATGTCAAGGCTGTAAAGCTCACCTCCATCACAGGTGCATACTGGCGCGGCGATGCAAGCAACAAGATGCTGCAGCGTCTCTACGGCATCGCGTTCCCGAAGCAGAGCTTGCTGGAAGAGCACCTCACCATGCTGGAGGAAGCCAAGAAGCGCGACCACAACAAGCTCGGCCGTGAGTTGGAGCTTTTCACCACAAGTGACGTTATCGGTCAGGGCTTGCCGATCCTGCTGCCGAAGGGCGCACGCATCGTTCAGCTTCTGCAGCGCTTCGTCGAGGACGAGGAGCAGCGCCGCGGCTGGCTGCTGACAAAGACCCCGTTCATGGCAAAGAGCGACCTGTACAAGATTTCCGGCCACTGGGATCATTATAAGGATGGCATGTTCGTGCTCGGCGACGAGGAGAAGGACAAGGAAGTCTTCGCCTTGCGCCCGATGACCTGCCCGTTCCAGTATCAGGCTTATTTAAACCGCAAGCGTTCCTACCGCGACCTGCCGCTGCGCTACAACGAGACCTCCACACTGTTCCGTAATGAAGCAAGCGGCGAGATGCACGGCCTGATCCGTGTGCGCCAGTTCACCATTTCCGAAGGCCACCTCATGTGCACACCGGAGCAGCTGGAAGACGAGTTCAGGAAGTGCCTGGAGCTTGCAATCTTCATGTTGAAGACACTCGGTCTGTATGAGGACGTTTCCTACCGCTTCTCGCAATGGGACCCGAATGACCGTGCAAAGTATATCGGTACGGAAGAGCAGTGGAACGAGGCACAGGGCCTCATGGAGCGCATCCTCAACCACCTCGAGATTCCGTACGAGATCGGCATCGGCGAAGCTGCGTTCTACGGCCCGAAGCTCGATATCCAGATTAAGAACGTGTACGGCAAGGAAGATACGCTTATCACCATTCAGATTGATCAGATGCTTGCCGAGCAGTTCGGCATGGTCTACACCGATAAGGACGGCAAGCAGAAGACCCCGTGCATCATTCACCGTACCTCCATCGGCTGCTACGAGCGTACCCTCGCGTTGCTCATCGAAAAGTACGCAGGTGCGTTCCCGCTGTGGCTTGCCCCGGTGCAGGTGAAGCTGCTGCCCATCGCAGACCGCCACCTCGACTATCTCTATGAAGTCAAGAAGCAGTTGGAAGACAAGGGCTTCCGCTGCGAGGTCGACGACCGCAGCGAGAAGATTGGCTACAAGATTCGCGAAGCACAGCTCGAAAAGGTGCCGTACATGGTCGTTGTCGGCGATAAGGACATCGAAAACAACACCATCTCTATCCGTAAGCGCAAAGAGGGCGACCTCGGCGCCATGACCGTAGAGCAGTTCCTTGAAAAAATTGTTCCGGATCGCGACAACAAGGTCATTGACTGATCGAATACAATATAATATAAGATAAAGAACACCGTCCGCTCGGAGCTTTTCCGAACGGGCGGTGTTTTGTTATCTATGGATCGCGTGAAAGATATACGGTTAATCCTTCAGCTCGTCCCGCGAGACGATTTTCAGCTGCGATTTCTCTGCCAGCTGCCGGTATTCCGTCGGCGTGATGCCGAAGTACTTCTTAAATAACCGGCAGAACGCAGAAGATTCCGAAAAGTGGTACATTTCGGTCACTTCTTTCACGGATAACCCGCGGTGGATGTGCTCTGCGGCGGCGTTCATGCGTATACGGTTAATGTAATTGCTCGGGGTGGAACCGAAGTTATCTTGAAAATAATAGAACAGTGCGCGTTCGGAAATCGAAAGCTTTTTCGCAAGTTCCGGCACGCTGATCTTCTCCGTTGCGTGGTCGAGCAGGTATTGGGTGATTTTGTCTTTGTTGGAGAGGCCGTCGTAATTTTGCTTAAGGGTAAAAATGCAGTCCAGTATAAATCCGGAAAGAACTTGGTTCAGGCAGCACTTGGTATAGCTGCAAACGCGCTTTCTGAGGAAGTCGCTGTAATCAATCAGCTGTGTATTATAACCGACAGGGCTCAGCTTTCCGCACAAAAAGTCATTTAAAACATCGGCGTCTTCGCAGGAACAGTCGGAAACGCATTTCATTGTAAAGGGAAGCCAGAGAATCTGCATGTTGTCGCAGCAGCAGTGATTCCAAAGGATTTTATCGCTGCGGCGCACACAAATCACCCCTCCGGTAATTATATTAAAAATGTCGTTATTCAAATATAAATCGCTTTTTTCAGACGAAGCTTTGACGCAGAGCATCAAAACAAACTGCTGATTTTCAAACAATTCATCCAAATTTTCGAAATCCGGGAAGCCCCAATGCACCTTTCCGAAGGCAATAGTAAAATTGTTCAAAATGGATGCGGTTTCATGCTCGCATTTTTGTGTGTCTAAGATAGTGCTTTGTGACATATGCCCACCAGCTTCACCATAAAATTTACTCTTTGTACCTATATTGTACACGGTTTGCACAATTTGTCAATATGCTTTGCATAATTTGTCCTTGAATTGTTACGAATGCGTGTGTATAATATGAACAATTCCTGAAGAAGTTGTTGCGGAAATTTAGACAAATTTGGAAACCATCCGAACATCGTTCAGGGCTTTCGACGAGAAAACCGTAAAACTGCAAAAGGCAGTCGGATTTCAAAAAAATTTGGCTTTAAGCAGGCTTTGAGTTCTGCTTTTTGTAAAAAATTTTCCATCTTTTGTGGAAATGGAGCGTGATGAGATTGAAACAAGCACAAGCGAGTGGAAATACGGTCTTACGCAAAAAGAACGTCTTTTCCAGAATGCTTGCCCAGTGGGATCTGCAGATATTGTTAGTTCCCGGCATCCTCTTAGTCCTCCTGTTCAGCTACGTACCGATGTACGGCGTGGTCATGGGCTTCCAGGATTTCCAGCTCGGTGATTTCCCGGGCTTCAGCCAGTGGGTAGGCTTCAAACACTTCCAGACCATGTTCGCCGATAAGTACTTCGGACTGGCCATGCGCAACACGCTGGTCATCAGCGCCCTTAAGATGTTCATTGGCTTCCCGCTGCCGATTTTCTTCGCAGTGCTGCTGAACGAAATGAACTTCCAGCCGCTGAAAAAAACGGTTCAGACCGTCAGCTACCTGCCGCACTTCATCTCTTGGGTTGTGTGCGCAACGTTGATGTTTGACCTCATGTCCACCGACGGCGGCGCCATCAATGAGTTCCTCATGTGGATCGGCGTCATTAAAGAACCGATCGGCTTCTTCACCGAAGGCAAGTACTTCTGGGGCATTACATTGTGCACGGATATCTGGAAGGAGCTTGGCTGGAACGCGATTATCTTCATCTCCGCTATCACGAGCATCAGCCAGGATATGTATGAAGCGGCTGATATCGACGGTGCAACGCGCGCACAGAAGATGTGGCATATCACAATTAAGTCCATCAAACCGACCATCATCCTGATGTTTATCTTCCAGGTCGGCGGCATCCTGAATGCAAACTTCGACCAGATCATGATGCTCACCAAGCAGATGGGCAACTCCATGTTGAAAGAATACGCAGACGTGCTCGATACCTTCATTTATCGTTTGGGTGTCAGCCAGGGTCGTTTCTCCTTCGCAGCAGCGGCCGGTCTCTTTAAGTCTATCGTCAACTTCGCACTGCTCCTTGGTTCCAACTACGTAGCAGGTAAATTCGGCGAAGCACAGCTTTTCTAAGGGGGGAACAGAGAGATGGCAAAAAATCCAAACAAAATCCGCGCCAAGCGCGTGGCCAGCGACTACGTGATCGATATCATCATGATCGTCACCATCGTTCTGGTTCTTGTCCTTACGCTGTACCCGTTCCTGAATGCCCTTGCGATTTCCTTGAACGACTCCAACGATACCACCCTTGGTGGTTTGACCATCTATCCGCGTAAGTTTACGTGGAGAAACTACGAGCTGGTTTTCACAAACCAGAAGATCTGGATGGCGTACTTCATCACCATCGCACGTACCGTCATCGGTACGGTCGGCGGCGTGCTCATTACCGGTATGCTGGCATTCGCAATTTCCAGAACGAATCTCGTAGGCAAAAAAGTTTACGCAATGCTGTGTCTTATCCCGATGTACTTCGGCGGCGGCCTCATGCCGACCTACTTCTTGATCCTCAATCTCGGTCTCAAGAACAACTTCCTCGTGTACATCATCCCGGCACTCGTCAACCTGTGGAACATGATTCTCATGCGCAGCTATTTCCAGTCTCTGCCGGAAGCGCTTGAAGAATCCGCTCTCATCGACGGCGCAAACTACATAACCATCTTCTTTAAAATTTACTTCCCGCTCTCCACACCGATCATCGCGACGATCGCCCTGTACTTCGGTGTGCAGCACTGGAACGACTGGTTCCAGGCAAACCTGTACATTACACAGGATTACCTGAAGCCGATGCAGAACGTCCTTCTCGGAATCGTCAACGAAGCGAAGTTCGCAGAACAGATGGCCTCTGCGGGCATGGGCGTCACCATCGACGCCAACATGTTGAAGGGCAAGGAGACCAACGTGCGCTCCATCACAATGGCTACGATGTTTGTTACGATCATTCCGATCATCATCGTTTACCCGTTCCTGCAGCGCTACTTCGTAAAAGGCATTATGATCGGCTCCGTTAAGGGCTAATCATAAAATAAATTGTCAATGCAAGGTGTATTGACGAAGCATTCTTTAAGGAGGCAAAGTATGAAGTCCAGAAACTCTCTCTTGAAGGCTCTGGCAGCAGTCATGGCAGCATCCATGATTCTGACAGTAGCCGGCTGCGGCGGCGGCGGAAACTCTTCCACGGCTGGCAGCAGCACATCTTCCAAAACGGAATCTTCCGCAGCGGAATCCACAGACGGCGGTGACGCAAGCTCCGAGGTAACCGGTTCCTCCGGCCCGGACGACACCACCGAGCACTACGAATTTGATGCATATTACAGCTATCAGGGTTCCGTTAAGCCCTGGGGCGAAGACGCTGCATCGAAGTACATGAACGAAAAGTTCAACATCACGGTCAACTATTCCTGCCCGGAAGCCGATGCGGATTCCAGACTGAACCTGATGATCTCCTCCGACGACCTGCCGGATGTTATCATCATGGACCGTAACGCGAACTGGCAGAAGCTCATCAGCCTCGGCAAGCTCGTCGATATCAACACCTTGAGGTATGAAGGCTGCTCCTTTGATGAGGACATCCTCGAATCCTCCCAGAAGCTGCTGTCCGTTAACGGCGGTCTCTATGGTATCCCGAACTGGGCTCGTAAGGGCGCTACCGGCGGTAACGCGAGCTGGATGGTCAACCACGACGTTTATGAGCAGCTCGGTTCTCCGGAGCTCAAGACGCTCGAAGACCTGCACCAGTTCATGCTGGATGCTAAGGACAAGGGCGTTAAGACCTCCGACGGCCAGAGCATCTTCCCGTGGCTCCCGAGACAGGACGATAACGGCTTCAACACCGTTTCCGCTATCTATCGTTCCTACGGCAACCCGAACCTTGTTGATACATACTGGTCTCAGGCGGATAACGACATTAAGCTTGCTGTCTTTGACGACAACTACGTCTCCGCTCTGAAGATTGCTAACCAGTGGTTTAGAGAAGGCCTCTTCCCGGAAACCATTTATACCGACAGCAACGATCAGTACGTAGAGAAGCTCTCCAACGGCCGTGGAGCGGTTCTGTACTATGACTTCTCTCAGGACGATACCAACCACTTCCGTACCCTCCTTCAGGAGAAAGACGGCAACACCTACGATCTCCTCGGTTGGGAGCTTAAGGATTCTCCGATCTTCCCGCCGGCTGAAGGCGTAGATTGGGTATATGGCGAAGAAAACGGCACGCCTGGTAGCAACGTCAACTGCATCACCACAAAGGCTGAAAACCCGCAGCGTATCTTCGATCTCTATTCTTGGATGCTCACGAAGGACGGCTCCATCAACATGATGTACGGTCCTGAGGGCGGCCTCTGGGAAGGCAAGGACGAAAACGGCAACCCGATCCTCAAGAAGCCGGAAGAAGAGCTTAGCTCTGACGAAAAGAACGCAGCAGGTTGCTGGTTCTGGGCTCAGCCGGCTCACGCCGATAACGTTGACTTGACGAAGTATGCAGTTAACGATGCACAGCCCGAAGCATCCAGAAGCTGGGTTATCTCCATTCAGGCTCACGTCTTCACTCCGGAAGATTCCATCCATCCGGCAGTCCCCGGCCAGAAGTTCCTGACCGACGAAAACGCCAACCTCTCTCTTGAGATCGATCCGACCGAAGACCTCGGTATGGCAAGACAGGCTATCGCCGATGAGTGCAAGATGCGTATCCCGCAGATCATCATGGCTTCCGACGACGCAACGTTCGATAAGCTCGTTCAGGATCTGAAAGACTTTGCTGAGTCCAATCAGGTTCATGACATTGAGAAGATCTACACCGATAAGCGTGCATCGAACATCGAGCTCCAGGGCTACACCGCATATCAGGATTACTACGACGCACAGAAGTAATTTAACGGGTTACTTTAGTTCGTAAATTAAAACAAAACAGCGCCCCGCTTTCAATAAAAGGAAGCGGGGCGCTTTCTTGTTTCCGGTTCTTAACCGAAAATCATATCCAGTACGCCGAGGTGCTCTAACAAAATTTTCACACCCATCAAAATCAGCACGATGCCGCCGACAAGCTCTGCTTTCGATTTATACTTCGCGCCGAAAATGTTGCCGATGCGAATACCGATCGCCGAAAGAACAAACGTCGTTGCGCCGATAAAGCTGATGGCCGGTACGATTTTGACCTGCAAAAACGCGAACGTTACGCCTACCGCCAGCGCGTCGATGCTCGTCGCCACCGCGAGCGGCAGCATCGTCTTAAAGCTGAACGAATCGTTGAGGTTCTCCGCTTCCTCGCGCGATTCTTTTATCATGCTCAGGCCGATCAGCACCAGCAGCACAAATGCGATCCAGTGGTCGAACTGCTGAATCATTGACTGGAACTGTATGCCCAAAATGTACCCTAAAAGAGGCATCAGTGCCTGAAATCCGCCAAAATAGGCACCCACAGTCAGCATGTGTTTCGCTTTCAGCTTTTTCACCGAAAGCCCCTTACATACCGAAACCGCAAATGCGTCCATTGAAAGGCCGACTGCCAGAATGAAGAGTTCCCATAAGCTCATTTTAATCACCGTTTTCCGTTGTTTTGTTATAAAAATATACGTGCGCGGGCAATAAAAAAGACTCAACCGAAAAGCCGGAGATGCCTTTCGGATAAGTCTCGTCATTTCATGCATAGCCGTGAGTTTCCTCAAGTGTGTCGACCATACAGCGCTTCGCGCCGACTACTCCCTTATCGCAGTGCCGCTTTGCGGCACCGATACTCATGTTTGCTTATTAAACCACAAATATGGACTTGTGTCAAGCTAAAGTCGCGGCTAACCTATAAGAACTTTTGAAAACGGCTTAGTTCAACATCTTCACATGCAATTACTGAAAATAAGGACGTATTTTTGCGGAAATTGAGTCCTTGTTTTTCATCTTCATATCTGATATTCTGTGAAATAGAACAAAATGCCGCAGCTTTACGCGGCCGGAATACGAAGCGGCAAAGGAAAAAGCCGCACGTGCAAACGCACAGAAAGGAACGGAACATGAAAATTCAGAGAATGAAAACAAACCGTATCGTCAACCCGCTCGGTTTTGATCTGAAAACGCCGCACGTCTCGTGGACAGTCACGGATACCGAAGCGAAAAAGCAGCTTTGGGCGCGCGTGGAGGTTTCCAAAACGGAGGATTTTGCCGACATTATCTTTGATACCGGCGCATGCAAAACCGCGTCGTCCCTCGGTGTACCGGTGGAAATTGCCCTCGAGCCCCGCACGCGCTACTTCTGGCGCGTTACCGTTATGGGCGATAACGGTGAATTGGTCACAAGCGACACTGCGTGGTTCGAGACCGCAAATCTCGACGAGCCGTTCACGGCACAGCGGATTTCTCCGTGCCTTGCGCCGGACACCGCCCCGTACATGCGCCGCGCGTTTGAGATCACCGGCGAAGTTCTCTCTGCCCGCGCATACTTCACGGGTCTCGGCATCTACGAGCTCTATTTGAACGGCGAAAAGGCGAACGATGAGTACCTTGCCCCCGGCTGCACCGCCTACGACAGCTGGATTCAGTACCAGACCTACGACGTGACCGACCTCGTTCACACCGGCGAAAACGTCATCGGCGCCATTTTGGGCAACGGCTGGGCGAAAGGCCGCTTTGGTTTTGACGGCGTCGTTGGCGATTACGAAACGAATTTCCCGGGAAAACCCTGCAATATGTACACAGAGGAATACCTGCTCTTCGGTGAGCTGCACGTCACCACCACGCAGGGCGAGACCGTCATCGTCACGGACGAAAGCTGGCAGTGCGCTCCGAACCCGCTGACGTTCGGCAACATCTACGACGGCGAACGCTACGATGCGAACCTCGAAATCGAAAACTGGTGCACGCCGTCCTGCACCTATGCAAATTGGCAGCCGGTGAAGCGCAACACCACGACGAACCTCGGCGCAATTTCCGCGCGCCTTTCGCTGCCCGTAAAAGCAAAGCATATCATCACCCCGAAGCAGATCACCACGCCGAAAAACGAGCTTGTGTTCGACCTCGGCCAGAACATTACGGGTTGGTTCACGTTCATGGCCGACCTGCCCGCAGGTGTCGAGCTGCGCGTGCAGACCGGCGAGCTGTTGCAAGATGACTGCTTCTACCGCGATAACCTGCGCACCGCGCTTTCCGAATACCGCTATATTTCGACGGGCAAAAAAGCCTTTATTCGACCGATTGCGACCTTCTACGGCTTCCGCTACATCAAATTCTCCGGCGTGGCAGATCTCACCGGCATCACGGATATTCAGGCGTGGGCGCTTTATTCCGACCTCGAGCAGACCGGCGAGATCACGACCGCAAACGAGAAGGTCAACCGCCTGTACTTGAACTCTGTCTGGAGCCAGCGCGATAACTTCCTCGACGTGCCGACCGACTGCCCGCAGCGCGACGAGCGCATGGGCTGGACGGGCGACGCGCAGGCGTTCTGCCCCACGGCGAACTACAACATGGATTGCGGCGCGTTTTATACGAAGTATATCCGAGACCTTTTGGAGGAACAGAAGCGCCTTGACGGCAAAGTGCCGGATGTCGCCCCGCTGCTCATCAGCCGCAAGCCGGGCGAAGCAAACCCAATGCTCGCAAACGGCGGCGGTCACTGCGGCTGGGCAGACGCCGCAGCCATCGTCCCTTGGGAAACCTACATTGCAACGGGCGACATCAGCGTGCTCAAAAACGGCTTCGAGAGCATGAAGCTGTGGGCAGATTGGATCTACCGCTACGACGAAGCGCACGGCGCAACGCGTCTGTGGCCGGGCATTGAGTTCCACTTTGCCGATTGGCTTGCACTGGACGGCCCGGAATCCGGCTTCAATCCCGAGTCTGTTCTCGGCGGCACGGACATCACGTTCCTGTGCTCCGCCTACTACTATAAGAGCACCATGTGCGTTGCAAACGCCGCACGCGCGCTCGGCAAAACGACCGAGTACGACGTCTACAAAAAGCGTGCAGACGAAATTCTCGACGCCATTCGCCGCGAGTTTTACACGGCGGGCGGCAGATGCGCGGCCGCAACGCAGACCGGCAACGCCATTTCGCTTTCGTTTGGGCTTGCGCCGGAGTTCGCACGCGAGAAGATCACCGAAACCCTGCGCGGCCTGCTCGCGATGAATAAAGGCAAGCTGAAGACCGGCTTCCTCGGCACGCCTGTGCTGTGCCGCGCGCTCTCCGATAACGGCGCGAATAAAGAAGCCTATACGCTGCTTTTGAACGAGGAAAATCCCGGCTGGCTTTACGAGGTCAACATGGGTGCCACAACGATCTGGGAGCGCTGGAACTCCGTCAATCCGGACGGTAAGATCAGCGGCATCGGCATGAACTCCATGAACCACTACGCTTACGGCGCGGTGTTCGAGTGGGTGTATAAGAACGTCTGCGGCCTGAACCCCGTGCCGGACGTGCCCGGTTATAAAAAGGCCGTCATCCGCCCGCAGCCCGATGTAAGACTCGGCGCGGCAAAAGCCGGGGTCAATACCGCCGCAGGCTACTATGAAACCGGCTGGCAGTACGAGGATAACGGCGAAGTGACGTACACTGTCGTCATCCCGTTTGACGCCGAAGCGGAAGTCTACCTGCCGAAAAAAGACGGTACCACGGAAGAAATGACGCTCACCGCGGGCACGTATACGTTTACGCTGTAAAAGTTTTTAAGAATAAACAGAGAGCGTCGGCAAAAAGAACGAAAAATCTTTTTGCCGACGCTTTATAACGAAAAAATCACCGAGGAAAAACTCGGTGATTTTTTCGTTTAAGGTGTGGATTTATAAAAAGTGGCTTGTACGCAAATTATGGGGAATTTTGCTTCTACCATTATCATACTACCGGTAAAACGCAGAGTCAATAAACCGCGCGTAAAAACCGTGTGTCATTTCGGAAAAGATTTCACCGCCAAATGTCGTTTCAATTTGTGAAATCAGCACAAAGTGTAGCAATCTATGACTTTCAGCGGTTATTCTCTTTAATTACCCGCACGCGCGCGAAAAGCTCCCGCGCGGCAGCTTCGGGATCTGCACTCTTCATGATGGCCGAAACGACCGCTATGCCGTCAATGGGACTGCCATTCAAAACATCCATGTTCCCGGCATTTAAACCGCCGATGGCCACGACCGGGATCGGCACGCTGCGGCAGACATCGTTCAGGCGCGAAACCGGCGTCAGCACGGTTTTCACCTTCGTGGTCGTCGGGAAGATCGCGCCCGTGCCGAGGTAGTCTGCGCCTTCGCGGTACGCTTTCTGCGCCTGCTCCACGGTTTTTGCCGTTGCGCCGACGATTTTATCTTCACCTAAAAGCTTTCTCGCTTCACAGACGGGCAGATCACTTTGACCTACGTGTACGCCCGCCGCATCTGCCGCCATGGCGATGTCCGCGCGGTCGTCGATGATAAGCGGCACACGGTAGCGGTCGCAAACAGCTTTTGTGAGGCGCGCAAGGCGCAGGTATTCACCGCCGCCACGCTCTTTTTCGCGCAGCTGCACCAGCGTCACACCGCCCGTGAGTGCCTTTTCGAGGATGGAAAGAAAGTCATCGTCCGTGCGGCCGGTGCTGTCGGTCACAAGGTATAAGGTAGGATCGAATTTCATAGAAAAACTCCTTCTTTTAAACTTCGCGCAGCTTTAATAAACGCGTGTAATCATCGTCCGAAAGCAGCGAGAGTGCGTCCAAAAGCGCAATGCGGAACGACCCGAGCCCCTCGGATTTCCGTTCGGCCAGCTCGCCGCAAATGCCCATGGTGGAAACAGCCAAAACCGCAGCCGTAAACGGATCCGTCACGGCGCTGTATGAAGCGCACAACGCGTGTACCATGCAGCCCGTGCCGGTGACGAGCGACAGGCGTGGCGTGCCGTTTTCGCACAGCACAGTTGTTTCGCCGTTTGTGATAATGTCCGTTTTTCCGGTGACGAGCACCACGCAGTGCAGGGTAGAGGCGAGCATTTTTGCAATTTCAATCGTTTCCGCCGTGTTTGTCCGTAAAACATCGATGCCGCGACTTTCAAAATGCGCGCCCGCAATGGCGCGAATCTCCGCATCGTTGCCCTTCAAAATTTCCGGGCAGGCCTCGCGCAGCAGCGTGTGCGTCAGGTCGCGGCGCAGGGCGCTGCACGTCACGCCCACCGCGTCAAAAGAGATCGGCACGCCGGCCGTTTTCGCCGCCTTGGCACTCGTCAAAACGGAGGTGCGGCGCGCGTCTGTGATGTTGCCGATGTTTACGCCGAGCGCTCCCGCTATGCACGTGATTTCCTCCACCTCGTCGGGATGCTCCGCCATAATAGGCTTTCCGCCCACGGCGAGAATCCCGTTCGCACAGTCGTTGATCGCAATCGGATTCGTGATGCAGTGGATGAGCGGCGCCGTCTCGCGCAGATCATTTCGTGCTTTGAGCAGCGCGTTTTGCAGCAGTGGTGTCATAGACCTTCGCCCCCAAATCATGCTGGAATTTTGCAAGCAGTCCGTTGCGGCGCAGCGCCATGAGGAACACGAACGCAATGGAGCCGCCGATCAGCGTGCCGCCGATGAACGACGGAATATAAAAAGCCCATGTCAACCCCTCGCGCCCGACGATGTACGTCATCACCGGATAAGAAGCCAGCGCGCCGATGACGCCGGTGCCGAACACTTCGCCGAGCACTGCGCAAAGGATCTTGCCGCCCGAAAGACGGTAAAATACGCCGGAAAGAAACGCGCCGAACACCGCGCCGGTTAAGGCAAGCGGCGGAATGCCCATCAGCGTCATACGAATGATGCCGATAAGCGTGGCGCACAGCAGGGAATACCATGGACCGAGGAAAACGGAGCAGACAATGTTGATGAGATGCGCCATGGGGCACATGCCCTCCACGCGCAAAATCGGCGAAATGACGACGCCGATGGCGACGAGCATTGCAAGCATGACCATTTTCAGAATGTGTTCTCTTTTCATTTTTTGTACCTCTCTAAATATAAGCGTTTCCGACCCATATTTAAAAGAGGCGCACAAATGCACATAGCGAAGCGCGCCCGAATGTAAATTCAGGCCGGGCGGTCGAAGCTCAATTGCTTCCTCTCAATCCGAAACACGGAGTCCCATCGCTATGTGAAAGCAGTCCGGCACGGCAAATCGGGCGCTCCCCCGCGTTGCCGCTTGATTAAAATCCGCCGAACGCTGAATTTTTCCTTACGCAGTATAGCATATATCGACTTTGTGCGCAACGGTTTTGCAAAATTCGCGTATAAAAATGCCCTGCGAAAGAAAATCCCGCAGGGCAATTTTGCTATGTACGGTTATTTCAAAAGGCGAATACGGCCGATGAACGGCAGCTCCTTTACTTTGCCGGAAGCGGCGTTTGCGATGCCGAGGATCATCAGCACAAAGAAGATGATGCCGATAAATTGCAGCGCGGCGGAGATCATGCCCGGCACAAACGGTATAAAGCCGAGCGCGAGGTTTAAGATGTTCGTGATGATGCGCGTCAGCACCGAATAGCACGCGTAGAAAAGAAACAGCACAAGCCCCTGGTTTGCGTGGAAACGCGCAAAATACGAGTTGCGCGCAGCGAAAATGGGGATGAGTACCAAAAAGCCGAAGTAGGAAAGAATGCCCCAGCCGCGATTCTCCTGAATGTCGCGCGGGTCGTAGTCGGCGGTGAAATCCCGTGCGCCGTTTTGCAGAACGGGGTTTTCAACAGGTGCGCCGCAGTTTGGGCAGCGGCGGGCATCGTGAGGCAGCGGTTGACGGCAGGTTTTACAATACATAAACATAACTCCTTCTAAAATAACAGAAAGCAGCTCCGTATTCGCACAGTGCTGCCGAAAATCATTGCATAAAGTATAGCAGTTTTTTCACGGATTGCAAGCATTTACGAAAAAAGTCGGAAAAAATTCAAAAATAGGCTTGACAAATCGGACCACCTCCGTTATAATAAGTCACGTTGCGAAACAAGTGACACGAAATTCGAAATGCGGACGTAGCTCATCTGGTAGAGCGCCACCTTGCCAAGGTGGAGGTAGCGAGTTCGAGCCTCGTCGTCCGCTCCAAAAAAAGACCTTTGTCGATTGACAAAGGTCTTTTTTCAACGAAATAAATCCTTGCGGATTTGTGAAATTGCCCTCTGGGCAAGTGAAAGAAGATTTTCACGAATCCCACATTTTGTAAGACTTATAAAAATTTATGAATAAAGCGGCGAAGTCGGCGGGAAAGGTTGATTTTTTGGCGGTCCGGTGGTATGATGATGAGTACCGGACCGCTTTATTTATAGAAGAAAGGGTGAGCGCATGAAAAGCTCCATTACGGTCATTTGCGGGCATTACGGCTGCGGAAAGACCAATCTCGTGCTGAATTTGGCAGCAGAGGCGGCGCAGCGCGGCAGACGCAGCGTTGTTGTCGATATGGACGTCGTGAACCCGTATTTCCGCTCGTCGGATTATTCCGCGCTGCTCAAAAAGCTCGGCGTGGAACTCATCGCGCCGGTGTTCGCGAACACAACGCTCGATACCCCTGTGCTGCCGCCGGAGATCTTCTCCATCTTTAATATGGAGAACGCCGATATTTTTATCGATGCGGGCGGCGACGACGTGGGCGCTACGGCGCTCGGGCAACTGCATCGGCAAATCGAGACGGCCGGGTACGAGATGCTGTACGTCGTAAACCGGTACCGTGTGCTTTCCACAAAGCCGGAAGAAACGCTTCCGCTCCTTCGGGAGATCGAAACGGCATCGCACCTGAAAGCGACGGCAATCGTGAACAATTCAAACCTCGCTGTGCAGACCGATATGCAAACGGTGCTTGATGCTGTGCCGTTTGCGAAAAAAGCCGCAGAATTATGCCATCTGCCGCTTCTCTATTCCACCGTGCCGGATTTTGCGGTGGAAAACACGCTGCCCGAGGGATTTAAAGCGGTAAAGCGATATGTACGTTTCGTCTGGGAGGACGAAACCGAGTAGGATAAAGGAGGAAACCGAATGGCAAGGATCATTGTAGACGAAAAAGTATGTAAAGGCTGCTCCATGTGCATTCACGCGTGTCCGAAAAAGATCATCGCGCTCGCGAAGGATCGTTTGAACGCGAAGGGCTATCACCCCGCAGAGCTGACCGATGAGGCAGCGTGCGTGGGCTGTGCGGCATGCGCGACCATGTGCCCGGATTCGGCGATCACGGTGGAACGCTGAGAGAGGAGTTAAAAACTATGGCAGAAAAAGTTTTGATGAAGGGCAACGAAGCCCTGGCCGAAGCCGCTATTCAGGCGGGATGTCATCATTTCTTCGGCTATCCCATCACACCGCAAACAGAGCTTGCGGCTTATATGGCAAAGCGTATGCCGAAGATCGGCGGTACATATTTGCAGGCTGAATCGGAGATTGCGGCGGTCAATATGGTGCTGGGTGCGGCTGCGGCCGGCGTGCGCGCCATGACGTCTTCAAGCTCGCCCGGCATCAGCCTTAAGGGCGAAGGCATTTCCTATATGGCAGGCTCCGACCTGCCGGCGCTCATCATCAACGTGCAGCGCGGCGGCCCGGGCCTCGGCGGCATTCAGCCCTCACAGTCCGATTACTGGCAGGCGACGAAAGCCCTCGGCCACGGTGACTTCCAGATTCTCGTTTTTGCGCCGTCCACGGTGCAGGAAATGGTCGACCTCGTCTCCGACGCATTCGATAAAGCCGACGAATACCGCATGCCCGCGATGATCCTTGCAGACGGCATGCTAGGCCAGATGATGGAGCCGGTGGAGCTGCCGGAGCACAAAGACAGAAAGCTTCCCGAAAAGCCGTGGGCAGCCTGCGGCCATGAAAATAAAAGAGAGCACAACATCATCAACTCCCTTTACCTTACGCCGAACGCCCTTGAAGACCTTGTGCGTGCCCGCTACGAGCGCTATAAGATCATCGAGGAGAAGGAGCAGCGTGCGGAGGAATACCGCACGGAGGACGCAGATGTCATCGTCGTCGCTTACGGCGCATCGAGCCGTGTGGCGCGCAGCGCCGTGAATAAGGCGCGTGAAGCCGGCAAGAAGGTCGGTTTAATTCGTCCCATCACGCTGTGGCCGTTCCCGAAGGACGCGATTAAGCGCGCGGCAGACCACGCCAAAGAGCTGCTCGTTGTGGAGATGAGCATGGGTCAGATGGTAGACGATGTGCGTCTTGCGGCAGAGTGCCGTGTGCCGGTGCACTTCTACGGCCGTACCGGCGGTGTGATTCCTACCCCGAAGGAAATTCTGGGCGAGATCGATAAACTTTTGAAATAAGGCGAAAGGATAGAATCAAATGGCAGTTGTATTTAAAAAGCCGTCTACGCTAACAGACGCGCCGCTGCATTATTGCCCCGGCTGCACGCACGGCATCATTCACCGCCTTGTTGCGGAAGCGATAGAAGAGCTCGGCATCGACGGCAAAACGGTCGGCGTGGCCTCGGTCGGCTGCTCCGTTATGTGCTACGATTATTTCACCTGCGATATGGTGCAGGCGCCGCACGGCAGAGCCCAAGCGGTCGCAACGGGCATCAAGCGCGCAAAGCCGGAGGACGTTGTGTTCACCTATCAGGGCGACGGCGACCTTGCGGCCATCGGTACGGCGGAGACCGTCCACGCGGCAACGCGTGGCGAAAACATCACCGTTATCTTTGTAAACAATGCAATTTACGGCATGACGGGCGGCCAGATGGCGCCGACATCCCTGCCGAATCAGGTCACGCAGACCACCCCGTACGGCCGTGATGTCAACACGGCAGGTTACCCTGTGCGCATCTGCGAAATGCTCTCCACACTGGACGGCGTGGCGCTTGCACAGCGCGTGACCGTCGATAACGTGAAGAATGTCAATATCGCAAAAAAGGCGATCAAAAAGGCGTTCCAGAACCAGATTGAGGGTAAAGGCTACTCCATTGTAGAGGTGCTTTCCACCTGCCCGACGAACTGGGGCATGTCGCCGGTTGAGGCGCTCGATTGGCTCGAAAAGAACATGGTTCCGTACTACCCGCTCGGCGTGTATAAAGACGGCACAAAGGGGGACAGGCTGAAATGAAAGACTTGAACATCGTTTTTGCCGGTTTCGGCGGTCAGGGCATTTTGTTCGCCGGTAAAGTTGTGGCGTATGCAGGCCTCATCGAGGGCAGGGAGCTCTCTTGGCTGCCGTCCTACGGCCCGGAGATGCGCGGCGGCACCGCGAATTGCAGCATTTGTCTCTCCGATGAACCTATCGGCTCGCCGCTTGTGACGAACCCGAACGTGCTCATCGCCATGAATCGCCCGTCACTCGATAAGTTCGTGAACGAGGTCGAGCCCGGCGGCACGATCTTACTCGACAGCAGCCTCATCGACGAGCGTGTAGAGCGCGACGACGTGACCGTTTTCTATGTCCCGGCATCAAAACTGGCGGAGGAAAACGGACTGAAAGGCCTTGCGAACATCATCTTGGTCGGTAAGCTGCGCAAGGAGCTTGCGTTCTGCACGGAAGAAACGCTCGATAAAGCGCTGCAAAAGTGTATTCCCGCAAGAAAAGCGGATATGCTCGGTTTCAATAGAAAAGCCTTGGAGATCGGCAAAGCGCAGTAAAATTGAATTTATATAAAAAGAACGGCGCAGGCTTAAAATCTGCGCCGTTCCTTTAAATTGAGAGCCAAGGAGGCGGTCTTTATGAAAATTCTGGCGTTTACGGGCGCGGGCATCAGCAAGCAGAGCAACATTCCGACGTTTATGGAGCGACCCGACGTGCGCGAAAAGCTGTTCCGCACGTTCGCGGAGCATCACCACGAGGCGTATAACGAGGTCATTCGCGAATTGAAAGCGAATATGAACGGCGCGGAGCCGAACGACGCGCATTTTGCACTGGCGGAATACAAGGTGCCGGTCATCACGATGAACATTGACGGGCTGCATAAAAAAGCGGGCAGCGACGCACTGGAGCTGCACGGCGGCCTGCCGGAGGACGACGAAATGGACAAGGCGTGGGCGCTTCATAATAAGCCCGTGCTGTACGGTGACCCCGCGCCGAACTATGTGAAAGCATACGAAAGGACGGCTGAATTAAAGCCCGGCGACGTGTTCCTTGTCATCGGCTGTTCGTACCACACCGCCATCGCGTGCGACCTGCGGGACGTAGCAAAGCACGCCGGTGCAAAGGTCATTGAGATTCAGGAAGACGCCGCGCATAATGTACGGAAAGTGTTGGAAGAATTGACAAGAAAGAACTGAACAGAGATAGAAAAAGCGCGTAGGCTGTGAAACCTGCGCGCTGCTTTTATTTGTCGAAATAAACGGTTCAAATTTATGCCGTGCGCTTCTCTGCCTGTCGTTTTTGAATCGCCTTGGCGGCAAAGTAGGTGAGGAGGGCGGCGAGGGTGCCGAGGAGGATGCCGGCGAGGACATCGGTAGGGTAGTGGACAAAAAGAAAAATGCGGGAGAACGCGATGAGCACTGCCGGAATGTACGCGAGCCAGCCGACTTTTTTGTGGCGGAGCGTCAAAATAAGCGCTGCGGCAAAGCTTGACGATGTGTGGCCCGAGGGGAACGAATAGGACGTGGGGCGCGCGATGAGCATCGGAAAATCCGTGAACACGTTGCAAGGGCGTAGGCGGCAGATGATGTTTTTCAGCGTCAGCTCGCCGAAAAGCAGCGTGACCGTCATGGCGATAAGCACCAAACCACCGGTGCGGCGCGTTTTTTTAAAGCAGAGCAAAACGAGCGAAAGGACGATCCACCCAATGCCCGCTTCGCCGAGCGATGTGATGATGGGGAAGACCGTATCGGTCACGGTGTTATGAAAGTGCGTCTGTATAAAGGCCATGACGGCGGCGTCAAGCGACGGCATGCCGGGAAAACTCATCTTAGTAAACCTCCAATGCTTTGATTGAGTTATAGTATACTGCAATTTTTCTAAAAATGCCAGTGGATTTCTATGAAAGAATTCTTTCAAAATTCTAAACGGACGCGCCCGCGCATAGAATTACCGGAAAAGGGGGCAGGAAAATGTCAAAACCCATAGCGGAAGCAAAATTCTATGCCATAACGGCGGAGGCGGCTGTGAAAACCCTTCAAAGCGACGCGGGGCGTGGACTGAGCGGATCCGAAGCGAAAAAGCGGCTCGGCGTTTACGGTGAGAATCGGCTGCAAAAGGGGAAGAAAACGAGCTTTGCAAAGAAATTTATGCTGCAGTTCGGCGATTTTATGGTGCTCATTCTGCTCATCGCATCGGCAGTGTCGTTTGCCGTCTCGTGCATGCAGGGGGAAGCGAATCTGGCCGACCCGCTGCTGATTTTGGGCATCGTCATTGCGAACGCGTTCGTCGGCACGGTGCAGGAGGCGAAGGCAGAACGGGCGTTGGAAGCGCTGCGCACGCTTTCTGCGCCGCACGCCGATGTGCTGCGGGACGGCAAACGCGCGGTCATTTCCGCCGAAGCACTCGTGCCGGGGGACGTCGTATATATCCGCGCGGGAGACGTAGTGCCCGCCGACCTGCGGCTTTTGGAGAGCGTGCATTTGCAGGCCGAGGAAAGCGCGCTGACGGGGGAATCCGTGCCGAGCGGCAAGAGTGCGAATGCGGTATGTGACGAAACGTGCGGCGCGGCGGAGCGCAAAAACATGCTGTTTTCCGGCACGGGCATCTCTGCCGGGCAGGGCGTGGGCATTGTGACCGCGACGGGCATGCAAACCGAAATGGGTCGCATTGCGGCGATGCTCGGCGACGAAGAAACACCCGATACGCCGTTAAAGCTGCGGCTGCGGCGCACGGGCAAGCTCATCGGGCTTTTGGTGCTTGGGATATGTGCGGTGATTTTTTTGATCGGGCTTATCCAAAAGGCAGAACCGCTTGAAATGTTCATGATCTCCATCAGCCTTGCGGTGGCGGCGATACCCGAGGGACTGCCCGCCGTGGTGACAATCGTCTTGGCGCTCGGCGTGCGGCGCATGGCGGCAAAGCGAGCCATCATTCGGCATTTGCCTGCCGTGGAGACGCTTGGCAGCTGCGAGGTCATTTGCTCCGACAAAACCGGCACGCTGACGCAGAACAAAATGACGGTAGTGCGCTGCGCGGGTGCGGCGGGCGAGCTGAACGGACAGGATAGAGACGCTTTGTTATCTGCGGCGGCGCTGTGCACGAGCGTGGAAGGCGGCGAGAAGCTGCTCGGTGACCCGACCGAAACGGCGATTGTCGCGGCGGTATCGGACTGGGAGCGTCTGCAAAAGCAGCGCGTGAAAGCGGCTGAGGTGCCGTTTACGGCAGAACGCCGCCGTATGACAGTCGTACTGCGAACGGAGGGCGGATACAGGGTCATCACAAAGGGCGCGCCGGAGGCGATTTTACCGCGCTGCACGTATGTGCTTTTAAACGGGAAGAACGTTACGTTAACACCCGAGATGCGGGCGGCACTGAGCGCAAAAAACCACGACATGGCAAACGACGCGCTGCGTGTTCTGGCGGCAGCGGAAAAGCGCACGGAAGCTTGTCCCGAGACGGACGATGCGGCGGAAAGCGGGCTGTGCTTTTTGGGGCTCATCGGGCTGGAGGATCCCCCGCGCCCGGAGGCAGCGGAGGCGGTTTCCGAGTGCAAGCGTGCGGGCATTCGCCCCGTGATGATCACCGGCGACCAACCCGCTACGGCCTCAGCCATTGCCGGGCGGCTCGGCATTGAAAATAAAGCTGTGATGACGGGTGCGGAGCTGGAAAGCCTTTCAGACGACGCGCTTTTGCAGACGGTGCAGACGTGTTCCGTGTACGCGCGGGTCTCTCCGGCGCACAAAATGCGCATTATCAAGGCGTTTCGCAGGCTGAAGCTCGTCACGGCCATGACGGGCGACGGCGTGAACGACGCACCTGCCCTGAAAGCGGCGGACATCGGCTGCGCGATGGGCAAAAACGGCACGGAGGTCGCGAAAAACGCCGCCGATATGGTATTGACGGACGACAACTTTGCAACGATCGTTTCCGCCGTGCGGGAGGGGCGGACGGTGTACGGCAACATCCGCAAGACCATCCATTTTTTGATGTCGTGCAACATCGGCGAGATTTTGGTGGTGCTTGTGTCGTTTTTGCTGCGCACGCCGACGCCGCTTTTGCCGGCGCAATTATTATGGGTGAACCTTGTGACGGACTCTTTGCCTGCGCTGGCACTGGGCAGTGACCCGCCGCAGGGCGACGTGATGCGCCGCCCACCTACCGCGCGGGACAGCAGTGCGTTTTCAAACGGACTCGGTTTTGCAATGGCGGCGGAGGGTATGATGATCGGCGCGCTGGCGCTTTTGGCGTTCACGGTGGGGCGCGTGTTTTTTGACGCCGATCCCATGCAGCCCGCCGTGGGGCGTACGATGGCGTTTGCGGTCCTAAGCCTTTCGCAGCTCGTGCACAGCTATAATATGCGCAGTACGGGGCCGGTTTTGGGACGCGGTATGTTCAAAAACCGGGGGCTGAACGTATCGTTTTTGATTTGCTCGGCATTGATGGCGGGCGTGGTCGTGTTTCCGCAAGCGGCGGCGCTGTTTGGCTCCGTACCGCTGACCTTGACACAGTGGGGCATCGTGGCAATCCTTGCTTTGCTGCCTCTGCCGATCTGCGAAATGCAGAAAAGGATACTTTCTCGCACGGCAAAAGTGAAAAATATGACTTCCGGTGTGAAAAAGCGAGTCATTTTCAACAAATAGCCTGTTACTTTTTTAATTTTTAGTCGTCATATTGACTTCCCTTTCTTTTTTCAGCTATAATAAGGAAAAATAGCCCACACTGATGTGCAGGCCATGGGGTCTGCGAAAATGAAAGGGGTCGATATAGATGAGAAAAACCAAGATCGTATGTACGCTGGGTCCTTCTACCGATGACGAGGCTGTGCTGCGCGAGCTGATTTTGAGCGGCATGAACGTGGCGCGCCTGAATATGTCGCACGGCACGCATGAGGAGCAAAAGCGCCGCGCCGATATGGTGAAAAAGCTGCGAAAAGAGCTTGACGTGCCGGTCGCCATTCTGCTCGACACGAAGGGCCCGGAGATCCGCACGGGGAAGTTTGCCGAAAAGGTGATGCTGACCCACGGGCAGAAGTACACACTGACGACGAACGAGCGCCCCGGCGACGCGGAAGGCTGCTCTATCACGTTTAAGGACCTGCCGAAGGACGTACACCGCGGCTCGCATATCCTCATCGACGACGGCCTCATTGAAATGGTCGTGGAAAAGGTGACAGACACGGACATTGAGTGTCGCCTTTTGAATGACGGCCCCATCACGTCTTATAAGGGCATCAATGTGCCGGGCGTGACGCTTTCCATGCCGTATATCAGCGAAAAAGACCGCGCAGATCTTGAATTCTGCGTGAAGGAAGATTTTGAGTTTATCGCCGCCTCGTTCACGCGCTCGGCAGAGGATATTGTGATGATCCGCAACGAGCTTGAAAAAAACAACTGCCGCGACATTCGCATCATCGCGAAGATTGAGAACACGGACGGCGTGGAGAACATCGACGACATCATCCGTGTTTCGGACGGCATTATGGTGGCGCGCGGCGACCTTGGTGTCGAGATCCCGATGGAGGAGATCCCGGTGCTGCAAAAGCAGCTCATTCACAAGGCGTATGTCGCCGGCAAGCAGGTCATTACGGCGACGCAGATGCTCGACTCCATGATCAAGAATCCGCGCCCGACGCGTGCGGAGGCGACCGACGTGGCGAACGCAATCTACGACGGCACGAGCGCCATTATGCTGAGCGGCGAGACGGCCGCAGGCGCGTACCCGGTGGAAGCCGTGCGCACGATGGTCCGCATTGCGGAGCGCACCGAAAACGACATCGACTACGTGCGTCAGCTGGAGCAGTGGGATGTGCCGGTGCAAAAGGACGTGACCTCTGCCATTTCGCACGCAACGTGCACGACGGCGCACGACCTCGGTGCGGTGGCCATCATGACCGTATCGAAAACAGGCTTTACGGCGCGCATGATTTCGAAATTCCGCCCGGCGTGCCCAATCATCAGCGGCACGACCGACCGCAAGGTACTGAACCAGATGGGCCTTTCCTGGGGCGTAATCCCCGTGATGCTGGAGGAAAAGACCAGCACCGACGAGCTGTTTGAGCACATTGTTGCAGTTGCGGAGGAGCACGGACTTGTGCAGGCGGGCGACATTGCCGTTATCACGGCGGGTATCCCGCTGGGCATTTCCGGCACGACGAACATGCTGAAGGTACACCTTGTGGGCGACGTGCTTGTCTCCGGCACCGTTGTGAACGAGCTGAGTACCTGCGGCCCGCTGTGCGTGTGCAAAACGGAGGAGGAAGCGCTGCAGAAGTTCCGCAGGGGCGATATTCTGGTGCTGCCGAAGACCACGAACGCAACGATGCCGCTGATTCGTCAGGCTTCGGGTATTGTGACGGAAATGGACGGTGTGAACTCTCACGCAGCCATCGCCGCCATGGCGTTGGATAAACCGGCCATCGTCGGCGCGGCGCACGCGACCGACCTGCTGCGCTCCGGCACAACCGTGAAGCTGGACGGCGTTAGAGGTGCGATCTTCAGCGTCAGTGCACCGAGCGCGGAAAAGTAAAACGAATAGCAACGCCGCACTCACGCAGGAAAACGTGGGTGCGGCGCTTTAAATAGGCCGGTCTTTTGACCGCCTATCAGGAAACCCATGCAACTGGGTTTCCTGCGGAGCGAACGTCCACTGGAAGTTCGCTCCTACCTTCTTAGTTTTAGGTTAGGCAAATGGGTTTCGCGCTCTGCGGAGCGCGCCTCAGGGCTTTGCCCCGAGACCCCACCAACTTTTTGAAAAAAGTTGGATCAAAAACTTTATTCGTCGCTTCGCTGTGCGTTATTTCACCGCTTTTATAATCAAACAATCGTTACCGTTTTCCACCGTGACGGTGAAGCCGACTTCTTTTAACAGTGCAGCTTCGTGTTCTTTTGTCAGCGGGATGTCGAAGTGGACGAATGCGTCGTCGGGAATGTTTTCTTCGCGGCGCTTGCGGCTCCACGTTTCGCGCAGCAGGTTTTCTTCTTCGTCACAGCAGGCGAAGTAATCGCCGTTTACAAACATGCCGCCGGGTGTGAGACAGTCATAGATACGTTTGAAGAGCTGGCGCTTTTTCTCCGGCAGAAAGTGGTGCAGCGATTCAAACGAGATGACAGCGTCGAACGCACCGGGGAACGGCACGGCAAAGTAGCTGCCGCACAGCAGCGTGAGGTCCTTATCCCCATGCTTTTTCATGAGGGCGTCGAGCATGTCGGGCGAAAGATCAATGCCGATGACGGAAATATCCGTGCGCAAATTGTAGAGCGCGTCGAGCTCCAGACCCGTGCCGCAGCCGAGGTCTAAAATGCGCTTGGCGCTTTCTGGCACAGCGCGGGCGAACTGCTTGTAGTCTTCGCCCCAGAATTTTGTCATGCGCGCTTCGTATTCCGGCAGGCGCTTGCGGAAAAACGCGCCCATTTCTTCAAGCGGGGCGTTTTCGAGCTCGCAAAGCCAATTTTTTAAGTCTTCCAAATATTTTTCTTTGTTTTGTGCGTTGATGACCATGTTTTTTCTCCAAATTCTTTAAATGAGAACACTGCGTTATTTTGCGCAGAATTTGCGGATGGCGCCGCGCAGCAACTGCCGCAGCTCATTTTCCTCCGCAATAAGTGAACCCGCGTACAGCGCTTCGGCGATGCCGAATGTATAAAATCGCACGTCGCGATAAACGGCTTCGGCTTCCTTTACGGTGAGCCCGTACTGCACCGCCGTGCAGTCGATGGCCTCGCGGTTCCACGGGCTCGAGATGATCTGCGGTACGGTGCGGCTGCCGTATTCGTTCGATAAAAACAGGACGCCGAACAGATTGCGCCTGTCGCGGGCGAGCAGAATGTGCGCAAGGCTGATCGTGAACAGGTAGTCCGATTTATCGAGGTACTGCGCGACGAAGGATTGATATGTGCCGTCTAAATATTCGATGACGGCGCGGCGGAATGTTTCCATGCTGCCGAAGTTGCGGAAAACGGGTTGCACGGAGCAGTTGAGTTTAGCGGCGACACTGCGGACATTGAGTGCATCTGCGCCTTTTTCCAGTGTGATGGCGGCGCCTGCCTCAAGCAGCATTTCCGCCGTGATGCGCGGTGTTCTTGCCATAGTTTCCTCCCGGGTGTGGTTCAGCTGATGAGGATAAAATATCGAATGTTATTTCATTTGTCAAGCGCAAATTTGAAATAAAACGGAATTTATTTGAAATGGGGATATATTGCAAAGTTTTGCGGCGCATGATACAATAAATTGAAGAAAATCACCGGGAGGGTGTTCTATGAATTTTCGGGAAACGTTAAAATCGATCGGGATTATCCCTGTTATTCAGATCAACGATGCGGAAAAAGCAGTGCCGCTGGCGCTGGCGCTGAAAAAAGGCGGGCTGCCCGCGGCGGAGGTGACATTCCGCACAGACGCGGCGGAGGAAGCCATTCGCCGCATTAAGATAGAGGTGCCGGACGTGTGCGTGTGCGCCGGTACGGTTTTGAACGTAAAGACCGCAGAGCGCGCCGTGAAGGCGGGCGCTTCCGCGATTATCAGTCCGGGCACGAACCCGGAGGTCGTGCGCTGGTGCATTGCGCACCGTGTGCCGGTCATCCCCGGTTGCGCGACACCGACGGAGGTGGAAGCCTGCATGCGCATGGGACTCGATTTTGTGAAGCTGTTCCCGGCGGAGGTTGTGGGCGGCGTGAAAATGCTGAAGGCCCTCGGCGGTCCTTACGGCAATATGAAATTCATGCCCACCGGCGGTATCAGCGCGCAGAACGCGGCGGAGTACCTTGCGCTGCCAAACGTGCTGTGCTGCGGCGGCAGCTGGATGGTGCCGGGTAAGCTGCTGGACGCCAGAGATTTTGACGCCATTGAGGCGCTGGCACGCGAAGCGGCGCAGATTGTAAAGAAATGATTTTGTAAAACGAAAAACAGGACAAAGCGCATCTGAAAACGCTTTGTCCTGTCTTCTTCATTTATGGGTGCGGTGTGGGCAAATCCCCAGCGTGTCGCGCCCGTATAAACTCCCCGTTGTCCTTCATCCCTTTTGGATCGGACACTTTCGTCACTTTCTGACAAAAGGTATCTTATCACATTCGCTTCCGTTTGTAAAGCCCCTTTTTAAACATTTTGCAAAAAAGCAGCAGAAAAGTTTTTGCGAGATTTAGGAAATTTTAAAGGGCGTTGTCTGTACATTTCAAAAAGAGGCTCAATGTTTGAATTTCAAAGCCTGACGCGTCAGAGAGAAGATACCGGTCATGTATTCCTCGTGGATGTCCGCCTGCATGCGGAAAACGGGCATGTGGTTTTCCGGGATGCTCTGCTTGCAGTAATCGATGATGTCTTTTTCGCGCACGTTCAAGGTGGCAGAGCCGGTGAGGAAGAGGATGTCCGGGTTCAAAAGCGCGATGGTGCACACGGCGGCGGTCTGCATCAGCGGCACGATATTCTCGCCGTGAATCATGCGCGAGACGGTCTCGACTTTTGTAGCGGTGGAGTTGATGAGCGGCAGACTGATGAGCTCGCCCGCATATTTTGTACTGCCGACGATGATGTGTCCGTCCACCACGGTGCCCGCACCGGCACTGCGGTGGCTCGGCCAGTAGAGAACGGAGAGGGAGTACGGGTGGTCGCAGGGGTTGCGCACGTAAAAGCCGTAGGACGTGAAGTGCATGTCGTTTTCCGTGATGACCGTGATGCCGAGCTGTTCTTCGAGTACCTTTTTCGGGTTGAAGCCGTTTAACGCCGGGAACGCAAGGGATTCAATGGCGCCTTCGCGGTCGGTGACGCCGGAAATGCCGATGCCGACTGCACGGATGAGCGGATCTGCCTGCACCATCTGTGTGATGAACAGCGTGAGATTCTCCGGCAGAATGTCGTCGAGCGGGCAGAATTTTTCCTGCAAGCTGTTTCCCTTTAAATCGCACACGCGCAGGGCGATGCCGCTTTTTTCCGCGTCGTTATTATCGGTATACAGACACAAAATGTGCGCGTAGTTCGGGTTGATGGAAAAGCGGCGCGCGGGACGGCCGCCGTTCGATGCGGCAAAGGCGAGCTCCAGCACCTGTCCGTCGTCGATCATCTCGCCGAGGAGCGCCGTACAGGCCGCAAGGCTTAACCTGCATTGCTCGGCAAGCTCTTTTTTTGTGGCGAAATCCGTGCGGTACAGCGCGCTGCGCAGAGCGGCGAGGTTATTCTGTTTTAAAGCGGCAGCGCCGCCGTGTTCTGTCATAATCGATTTCCTTCATTTCTGCTTCGGGCCGAGCCCGCATATTTTCAATACGAGCATATATTAGCATATAAAATGCACGATGGCAATGGATTTATGTTCCGATAAAAATAAGTTTCCGGGAATTCATGGATTTTTCATAGACAATGCGCGAAAACTGTGTTATACTCTAAATTACTAATGTAACGGAGTGATCATAACTTGGAGCAGAAAGCTTTTGAACTGATACAGGAAAAATTGCAGGCAGCGTTAAATGAGCAGGGCTTTGGCGAAGCTGTGGCGCTGGAGACCGACAACGGCCGCGGCGTGATGTTTACGACGGGCGAAGTGGCCTACGGCCTTTTCTACGAGACGAAGCAGCGGCGCTTTGTGCTGCGCAGCGCGACGATGAAGACCCCGAAGGAGCCGGGCGACTGGCGTCAGCTTTCCATGTGGCTGTTCGATGAAGGCGAAAACACCATGCAGGACGCGGAGAGCATCGCGAACGACTTTCTTGAGCTCGTGCAGGGCTCTAAGCGCCGCGAGCTCGTGCAGACCGCGAAGAAGCGCCGTAAGAAGGACGAAGAGAACAACGCGGATCCGCAGTTCTTCCTCAACCGCTTGGTGCCGGTGTTCCCGGAGCTGCGCGACGAAATGAACGAGGAACGCATCGTGTACGGTCAGGTGCGCACGGCACTGTTTGCTGCTGAGAAGGTTGCGCCGAAGTGCGAGAATCTTGCGAAGAACTATAAGGACAGCGAGCCAATGAAGCGCATGTGCACCATTTTCTGCGACATGTACGCCGCGGGCGATATGGACACCCGTGCAGTCATTCAGTTCGGCGTTCTGAATAATATTAAGGACGAGGCGGCCATCCGGAATATCGTCGCGAACTTTACGGACGGCTGCGACCTGCAGAAGGTGTATAAGCACTCCAGAAAACTCATCGGCAAGAACATCAAGCCCGAAAAGGAAAAGAAGAAGGGCAAAAAGGTGGAAGCACGCCTGAGCAACTGAAAAACCGCATAAAATCTCAAAATAGCTCTTGACAGCGGCGTATATCCTATGCTATTATAGGTATACCTCAAGTTGGGGGCTATTTTTTTGCGCCCAAATTTTGAGGGAGGCTGGGAGAACATCCCAAATTTTTTCCGTAAAACGGGAGGTGCCGTCATGAGAGTAAAGGTCGTTTTAGCTTGCACTGAATGCAAACAGCGCAACTACAACACGAAGAAGAACAAGAAGAATGATCCCGACAGACTTGAGATGAACAAGTACTGCAGATTCTGCAAGAAGCACACGCTCCACAGAGAGACGAAGTAAAGCGAGGAACGAAGTTATGGCCGAAAAAGCAAAAAAAGAAAACGGCTTTGTTCGCTTTACGAAGAAAGCGGGAAAGTTTTTCCGCGACTGCAAGGGCGAGATCAAAAAGATCGTTTGGCCTACGCCGAAGAACGTTTTCAAAAATGTGGGTGTCGTTCTTGCGACGATCATCCTGCTTGGTCTCTTCATTTTCCTGCTGGATACCGTCTTCATGAATTTGCTGGGTCTCGTCATGCAAGTGGCGAAATAAGCAGCGCGAATGATCGCGCGTTTATTTGAGAAGCGGAGGAATCGAAATGTCGGACGAAGCAAAATGGTATGTGGTTCATACCTATTCCGGGTATGAGAACAAGGTTGCGTCAAATCTGGAGAAGACGGTGGAAAACCACTCTTTACAGAATTTGATTTTTGAGATTCGCGTACCCACCGAAAAGGTCACAGAAGTTGCCGCAAACGGCAAGACCAAGGAAGTGGAACGCAAGATTTTTCCGGGTTACGTCATTGTAAAGATGATCCTCACGGATGAATCGTGGTACGCGGTTCGCAATATCCGCGGCTGCACGGGCTTCGTCGGCCCGTCTTCCAAGCCGATTCCGCTCACGGATGAAGAAGTGGAGCGGCTCGGTGTGGAGACGAGGAATGTCGAAGTCTCCTACAATGTCGGTGACAGCGTCCAGATTACCGACGGCCCGCTTGAGGGCTTTATCGGAACAGTGGAAGAGATTGATGTGGACAAGAACCACATTCGCGTCATGGTTTCGATGTTCGGACGTGAAACCCCGGTTGACCTGGAACTTGACCAGGCGGAGCCGGTGGAATAACACACGGTAAATTGCGGTAATCCGCTTTTTATTGAGGGGGATACGTCCCCCTGTGGGAGGAACGCCTGAATTTTCACGGACGTTCCGCCATCAACCACGAATTTTGGAGGTGCAAACAAATGGCTCAGAAGGTTACGGGCTTTATTAAGCTCCAGATACCTGCCGGTAAAGCTACCCCGGCACCACCGGTTGGTCCGGCTCTCGGTCAGCACGGTGTTAACATCATGGCATTTACAAAGGAATTTAACGAGCGCACCAAGGGCGACGCTGGTCTTATCATCCCGGTCGTCATCACAGTATACGCAGACCGTTCCTTTACCTTTGTAACAAAGACGCCGCCTGCAGCAGTTCTTATTAAGAAGGCTTGCGGCATCGAAACAGCTTCGGGCACACCGAACAAGACAAAGGTCGCAAAGATTACCCGCGAGCAGGTAAAGAAGATCGCCGAGCAGAAAATGCCTGATCTCAACGCTGCATCCATCGAGAGTGCTATGAGCATGATCGCTGGTACTGCACGCAGCATGGGCATCGAAGTAGTCGATTGATTTGATTTTACCCGGGTGGGAGGAAACTCTCTGAGAATCCGATATCTACCACTTTAGGAGGAACATGAATGAAACACGGTAAAAAGTATGTCGATGGCGCAAAGCTCATCGAGCGCAGCCGCCTTTATGATACGCAGGAAGCGCTTGACCTCTGTGTCAAGACTGGTACAGCAAAGTTCGACGAAACCGTTGAAGTCCACGTAAAGCTGGGCGTTGACGGCCGTCATGCAGACCAGCAGGTCCGCGGTGCTATCGTCCTGCCGCACGGCACGGGCAAGACCGTCCGCGTGCTCGCAATCTGCAAGCCGGAGAAGGAAGACGAGGCTCGTGCAGCCGGTGCTGAATTCGTCGGCGGCAATGATATGATTCAGAAGATCCAGTCCGAAGGCTGGATGGATTTTGACGTCCTCATCACGACCCCGGATATGATGGGTATGGTTGGCCGTCTCGGTAAGATCCTTGGCCCGCGCGGTCTCATGCCGAACCCGAAGGCCGGCACCGTTGCTCCGGACATTGCACGTGCAATCACCGAAGCGAAGGCCGGTAAGATCGAGTATCGTCTCGACAAGACCAACATCATCCACTGCCCGATCGGCAAGATTTCCTTTGGCACAGAGAAGCTGACGGAAAACTTCAACACGCTGCTGGAAGCCATCAACAAGGCAAAGCCGGCTGCTGCTAAGGGCCAGTACATCCGTTCCTGCGTTGTTGCTGCAACGATGGGCCCGGGCGTGAAGATCAACCCGAATAAGGTTGGCTAAGATTCGTCTGAATCTTAAATTTAAGGCTTGACAGAGTTCTTCTGCCATGCTATAATTACAAAGCTGTTTACCTAAGACAGCAGGTGCACCGGTTTTACGGGCTGAAAGGTTTTACCGCCTGCCGAGGGAGCGGAAAAGTTACTTTGTACTTTTTATGCCTTCCTGCGGTAAGTGGGAAGGCATTTTTAGTTTTCGCACCGAGGAAAATCGTTCATTTTGGCGCTTTTCCAAATCATAACTGAAAGGCGAGGTGAATATTTTGCCCAGTAAAAGCGTTTTGGAAACAAAGCAGGCAATTGTTGCTCAGCTGAAGGATAAGGTCGCTAACAGCGTATCCGGTGTTGTCGTAGACTACAAGGGTATCACTGCAGAGGCCGACACAAAGCTCCGTAAGGAACTGCGTGAAGCCGGCGTTGAGTACACTGTCGTTAAGAATACTCTTCTCAAGCGTGCTATCGAAGGCACCGAGATCGAGGGTATGTCCGAGGTTCTCGAAGGCACAACCGCTCTGGCTGTTTCCCACGAGGATCAGATCGCTCCGGCAAGAATCCTGAACAAGTTTGCAAAGGATTCCGACGGTAAGTTCGTGATTAAGTCCGGCTACATGGACGGTAAGGTCATGTCTCCGGCAGAGATCGCTGCAATCGCAGATCTCCCGAGCAAGGAAGGTCTTGTTCAGATGCTGCTTAGCGTTCTCGTATCCGGCCCGCGTGGTCTTGCTATTGCACTTAGTGAAGTTGCAAAGGCTCAGGAAACTGCATAAGTTTGCAGGATAATTTTCAATTTAAAATTTTAGGAGGATATTACAATGGCTGATATCGCAAAGTTTGTTGAAGAAATCAAGTCCATGACCGTTCTCGAGCTCAACGAGCTGGTCAAGGCTATCGAAGAGGAGTTCGGCGTTTCCGCTGCTGCTCCGGTTATGGTCGCTGGCGCTGGCGCTGCTGCTCCGGCTGCTGAAGAGAAGACCGAGTTCGACGTTGTTCTGAAGTCTGCTGGCGCAAACAAGATCAACGTTATCAAGGTTGTTAAGGAAGCTACCGGCCTGGGCCTGAAGGAAGCTAAGGCTATGGTTGACGAGGCTCCGAAGACCATTAAGGAAGGCGTTTCCAAGGACGACGCTGAGGCTCTTAAGACGAAGCTCACCGAGGCTGGCGCTGAGGTCGAACTGAAGTAATTTACTTCACCTTATAATTGCCTAATTAGGGATCCGCAAATGCAGTTCGCTGTGTTTGCGGGTCTTTTTTCTTTTTGGTTATATGGTTTTCTGAAATATAATTTGGCATCTTTGTTCACAAAATAGTCATTGCTTTTTTGTTTTTATCGGTCTATAATATGTTCATTCCTTAACAGTTCAAAAATGAACAATTCAGTTTTAAACTGTTTTTTGGAAATGGACATCGTTAAGAACTTTTGGCGATGTTCAGCAGTAAGCAATAGGAGGTGCGAGGAATGAAGCGAGACGAGCAAGCGTGTACGGCCGTGCCGTTTCACGACGGGCTTGCGGAGCACTTAACGCAGATCGCGCGCATCATCCATACGGAGCTGCGCAAGGTGCTGGCGGATGAAGACCTTTCCGCGGTGGAATCCGGTGTGATCATGTGCCTTTCCACAACAAAGGTCGATACGGCCGGGCGCATTGCGCGGCGCATGGGTGTTTCGCGCTCGTTGATGAGTAAGGCGGTAGACCACCTTGTGCGCGGCGGATGGATTGAAACAAAACCGGACCAAAACGACCGTCGCATGGTACATTTGGTTTTGTTGCCGAAGGCCGAGCCGGCTGTTAAGCGGTGCAGAGAGCTGAAGTATGAGTATTATGAAAAAATGTGCGCCGGTGTCAGCCCGGAAGACATGCAGGTCTTCCACCGCGTCATGGAGCAAATACGGCGAAACCTTGAAAACTTTACCGAGACGGGCAGATACCCGGAGATGAGAAAGGAGAAAACCGAATGAAATTGCTGAAAACGTACCTAAAGCCGTTTGCGGCGCTGGTGCTGGCGTGCATTCTGCTGCTTTTCGGGCAGGCGATGTGTGACTTGACATTACCGAACCTGATGAGCGACATTGTGAACACCGGCATTCAGCTTGGCGGCGTGGATGAGGCTGCACCTGCGGTTTTGAACCAACAGGCCGTTGACTTATTGACGCTGTTTATGAACGACGCGGAGGCGGGGACGTTCAAAAACGCCTACACGCCGGTGGAGCACGGCAGCGATGAAGAGACGAAGCTCGCGAAAACCTACGAGAATATCAAGGACATGGATGCGGTCGCTTTAAGCGAAGATGCAGACGTGCAGGCGGTGGGCGATGCCTACGGTAAAGCGGCGTATGCGTTCATGACGTTTCTGAAGGATTACGGCGCGCAGACCGGCCAGGCGGTGGACACCGAAAGCGGCGTGCAGGACATGGATATGCGTCAGCTTTATGCTGTTATCCCCATGTTACAGCAGATGCCGAAAGAGACGTTCAGCGAAGCGATCAATTCTGCCGAAAACGCGCAGTCGATGATCGGCTCGCAGGTGGGCGCAACGTTTACAAAGCTGTTCTATAAGGAACTCGGCGTCGATTTGGACGCAAAGCAGGTGCACTACATTGTGATAAAGGGTCTCGAGATGCTCGGCATCGCGCTGCTCGGCGTGCTGGCAGCGGTGCTTGTCGGCTTCTTCGCGTCGCGCATTTCGTCCGGCGTGGCAAAGCAGATGCGCAGCGATGTCTTCCGCAAGGTGGAAAGCTTCTCCAGCACGGAGTTCGATAAATTTTCCACCGCATCACTCATCACGCGCACGACGAACGACGTGACGCAGGTGCAGATGCTTATTTCCATGGGTCTGCGTTTGATGTGCTACGCGCCAATCATGGGCGTGGGCGGCATTATTTTCGCGCTGCAAAAAAGCGTTTCGCTAAGCTGGATCATCGCGCTCGCGGTCATCGTTTTGCTGGGGCTTGTCGTCGTACTTTTAAACGTTGCAATGCCGAAATTCAAGAGCTTGCAGCGTTTGACGGACAGATTAAACCTCGTCAGCCGCGAGAATTTGAGCGGCATGCTTGTGGTACGCGCGTTTACGAATGAGAAATTCGAGGAGGCGCGCTTTGATAAGGCGAATGAAGACCTCACCCGCACAAACCGCTTTACCCAGCGCGTGATGAGCATTACAATGCCGATCATGATGCTCATCATGAATCTTGTCACGCTGCTCATCATGTGGGTGGGTGGGCACGCCATTGCGGAATCCACCATGCAGGTAGGCGACATGATGGCGTATATCCAGTACACGATGCAGATCATCATGTCGTTCCTGATGATTGCGATGATCTTCATTATGGTGCCGCGCGCCATGGTTTCCGCAGACCGTGTGCAGGAGGTGCTGACGACGGAGCTTTCCATTAAAGAGCCGGAAAACCCGGTTACACTCGGTAATGAAAGCGGTGAGCTGCGTTTTGACGACGTTTCCTTCCGCTACGGCAACGCCGAGGAAGATACCTTGAGCCACATTTCGTTTACCGCAAAGCCCGGTCAAACGACGGCGTTTATCGGCGCGACGGGTGCGGGAAAATCGACGCTCATCAACCTCATCCCGCGTTTTTACGATGTCACCGGCGGCGCAGTTTACCTGAACGGCAAGGATATCCGCACGCTTTCGCAAAAGGAACTGCGCGATAACATCGGCTACGTGCCGCAGAAGGCCATGCTGTTCTCCGGCACAATCGATTCCAACATCAAGTACGGCAAGGAAGACGCCGATGTGAACGAGGTGCTGGCAGCGCTCGATTGCGCACAGGCTACGGAATTTGTCAGCGAATTGCCGAACGGTGTGGAAAGCTCCATCGCGCAGGGCGGCAGCAACGTTTCCGGCGGCCAGAAGCAGCGCCTTGCCATTGCCCGTGCGCTCGTGAAAAAAGCGCCGGTGTATATTTTCGATGATAGCTTCTCCGCGCTCGATTTCAAAACGGATGCAAAGCTGCGCCGTGCGCTGATGAAATACACGGAAAACGCTGTCGTGCTCATCGTCGCGCAGCGCGTTTCCACCATCATGAACGCCGAGCAGATCATAGTGCTGGATGAAGGCAAAATCGTCGGCAAGGGCACGCACAAAGAGCTTTTGAAAACGTGCTCGGAATACCGCGAGATTGCGGAAAGTCAGCTTTCAAAGGAGGAATTGGCATGAGCGAACCGAAAAGAAACGCACCGCGTCCGCACAGGCCCGGCAGAGGCATGATGCCCACCGAAAAAGCCAAGGACTTCAAAGGCAGCTTTAAAAAGCTTATTTCGTATCTTTCCCCGTTTAAGTTTAAAATACTCATCGTCGTCATTTTCGCGGCGCTTTCCACCGTGTTCACGATCGTCGGCCCGAAGATCCTCGCAAAAGCGACCGATGAGCTGACGGCCGGCTTGATGCGCATCATCACCGGCGCTGCGGAGGGCATTGACTTTGGCTATATCGCGAAAGTTTTACTGTTCCTTGTGGGGCTGTATGCGTTGAGCGCGCTGTTCTCCTACATTCAGGGATTTACGATGTCCGGCGTTTCGGCGAAGGTCTCGTACAACATGCGCCGTGCCATTATGGAGAAGATCGACCGCCTGCCCGTCTCGTATTTTCACAAAACGAGTCAGGGTGACGTGCTTTCCCGCATCACGAACGATGTTGACACGCTCAGCCAGAGTCTGAACCAGAGTATCACGCAGCTTATCACGTCTGTGTGCTCCATCATCGGCGTGCTTATTATGATGCTTTCCATCAGCTGGCAGTTGACGCTTGTCGCGCTGTGCATCGTGCCGATTTCGTTGCTGCTTGTCGGACGCATTGTGAAATCCTCGCAGAAATATTTCGTCGGCCAGCAGGAATACCTCGGCGCGGTGAACGGCCACGTGGAGGAAATGTACGGCGGGCACGTCGTCGTGAAGGCATTTAACGGCGAAGCGCGCTCCATGGAGAAATTCGAGTGCGAAAACGAAAAGCTCTATAACGCGGGCTGGAAGTCGGAGTTCCTCTCCGGCCTGATGCAGCCGATCATGGGCTTTGTGGGCAATCTCGGCTACGTTGTGGTGTGCATTTTGGGCGCATCTATGGCGGCAGGCGGCAGCATGACCATCGGCGGCATTCAGGCGTTCATCCAGTATCTGCGCAGTTTCACGCAGCCCATCACCCAGATGGCAAGCATCTCAAGTCAGGTACAGCGCACCATGGCGGCGGCAGAGCGCATTTTCAACTTCCTTGATGAGCCCGAGATTGTCGAAAAAACGCCGAAATACACCGTGGAAAACAGCAATATCCGCGGCGACATCCGCTTTGACCACGTTTGCTTCGGCTACGAAGACACCGACGAGACTGTTATCCACGATTTCTCCGCCGATGTGAAAGCGGGCCAGAAGATCGCTATTGTCGGCCCGACGGGTGCAGGCAAAACGACTATGGTAAAGCTTCTCATGCGCTTCCACGACCTTAAATCCGGCAGGATCTGCCTTGACGGCAAGGACATCACGGAGTTTGCCCGCGGCGATCTCAGAAAAGAATTCGGCATGGTTCTGCAGGACACGTGGCTTTACAGCGGCACCATCATGGAGAACATCCGTTACGGCCGCTTGGACGCGACGGACGAGGAGGTCATTCAGGCGGCAAAAGCGGCGCAGGTTGACCACTTTGTGCGCACACTGCCGGACGGCTACAACACGATCCTCAATGAAGAAGCGACGAATGTCTCGCAGGGACAAAAGCAGCTGCTCACCATCGCCCGTGCAATTTTGTCCGACAGCCGCATCATGATCCTTGACGAAGCGACAAGCTCCGTCGATACGCGCACCGAGCTTTCCATCCAGACTGCAATGGATAACCTGATGCGCGGCCGCACAAGCTTCATCATCGCGCACCGCCTCTCGACAATCCGCAACGCTGACCTCATCCTCTGCATGAAGGACGGCGACATCGTGGAGCAGGGCACGCATGAAGAATTGCTCGCAAAAAACGGCTTCTACGCCAACCTCTACAACAGTCAGTTCGAGCACGCAGAGGAAAGCGCGTAAAACGCCTGTAAAACAAAACGAAGCTGTCTTCTCTGACAAAGAGAGGGCAGCTTTTTTGGTGGTTTTGAGGATTGACAAACGCCTAAAAGGACGGCTACAATAACCGCATAAAGGGGGCGTTTGTATGTTTTTGGATGAACTGAAAAAGAGGAATGTGCCGAGTTTAAAATCGCGCGCGGAGATGCTGGAGCTTTTGCAGCGGGAGGAATACGGCTGCTTGCCGAAGGCGCCGGAATCGTTCGTTTGGGAAGCGGAGCCCGGCGTTGCGGATAATTTCTGCGCGGGCAAGGCGACGCTGGAAAAGCTGACGTTTCGCGTTGTGGTAAACGGCAAAGATTTCGCGTTCCCGGTGTATTTGGCTGTGCCGACCGCAGAGGGGGCGCACCCGTTTTTTGTCCACATCAACTTCAGAAGCGATGTGCCGGACCGCTACATGCCGACGGAGGAACTCATCGACAACGGCTTTGCGGTGCTTTCGTTCGGCTATGAGGATGTGACGCGCGACGACGGCGACTTCACCTCCGGCCTTGCGGGGGTTCTGTATGAAAACGGCAAACGCGCGCCGCATGACGCGGGTAAAATCGCACTGTGGGCGTGGGCGGCGATGCGCTGCATGGATTATGCCGAGCACGACGAGCGGCTGGACTGCGCAAAATCCGTTGTGTGCGGGCATTCGCGCCTCGGCAAAACGGCACTGCTCACTGCTGCGCTGGATACCCGCTTCGCGTTTGGCTACTCGAACGATTCCGGCTGTGCCGGTGCGGCGCTGTTCCGCGGCAAAAAAGGCGAGCAGCTTGACGATATTTATAGGCAGTTTCCGTTCTGGTTCAGCGAATCGTTCGGGCAGTATGTCGGCAAAACGGACGCGCTGCCGTTTGACCAGCACTACTTGCTCGCGAGCATTGCGCCGCGCTATGTATACGTGGCGTCTGCGACGGGCGACGACTGGGCAGACCCCGCGTCCGAGCTTTTGAGCTGCTATGCGGCGGCAGCAGGGGACAAGGAGGCGTTTCCCTATGAAGAAACGTCGGAAGACTACGATTTTAACCTGCACGCGGGCCGCATCGGCTATCACCGCCGCCCCGGTCTGCACTATTTCAGCCGCGAGGACTGGAACCGGTTTATTGCGTTTTTTAAGAGCAAGCAATAAGGCGAGAAAAGCCGAGCGGTTATAATAAGAAGGGCGGCGTATTGCCGTCCTTTGGGAGCCCCCCTAATTGGGTCTCCCACGAGGGAATAGTCCACTGGACTGTTCCCTCTCCCGTCCTGATTTTTTGGAAGGCAAATAGATTTCGTCGTCTGCGGACGACAACTTAGGGCGCTGCCCTAAGAACCCGCGACCTTTTTGAAAAAAGGTCGATCAAAAACTTTTTGCGTCGCTTCTCTATGAAGACGAAAAATGCATACAAAAACGGCGAAATCCTGAACAGGACTCGCCGTTTTCTTATGCTTTACTTTAATTCTTGCGGTTGAAATTGATGAGGCAGCCGGCTTTGACGATCTTCTTTTCGTCGTCCGTCATCGGGGCAATGTAAAGCTCGATCTCCTTTACTTCATCGCCGAGCACATACGCTTTAATGCTCTGCATATCGCCGTCCATGGCGTCCAAAACGTTCGGGACGAGGATATAATCACCGATCTCGAAGGCGGGTTCATTCTTCATCTGGAACGGCAGCATGCCCCAGTTCATCACGTTGGAGCGGTAACGCTTGGTGGCGTACTCGGAGCAGATATTCGCAAGGCCGCCCAAGACGCGCTGGCAGCTTGCCGCCTGCTCGCGCGCAGAGCCGTCACCGGGCTTCACGCAGTAAATGACACTGCCGATTTCGATTGTCTTTTCATCGACGTCGGGCAGGATGTTTTTCACTTTCCCGAGTGCGTTTTTCAGAGCTTCATCGCTTTGTGCTTCGCCCGCAAGTCTCGCTTTTTCGAGTGCACGGACATCCTTTGCACGCTGCACGTAACCGGGGTCGCGGCGGGAGAGTGTGAACTCCGCAAGCCCCAGTGGGTTGGAGCGGTACGAAGACGTTTCGCCGGACGGGATCAATTCGTCGGTCGTTGTGACCTTATCCATGATCTTCGAGCAGACGCGCAGCAGAATGTTCTGCGCAAGTGCCTCCTGCTCCGGCCAATCCTTGATGTTCGGGCCGTAGATGAGCTTATCCTCCGGCTCTGCCTTGCCGAAGCCGTTGTAAATGCGGGCGCGGTAGGAGGAATCATCGTAGTTGTATTCCGGCACTTCGTAGTCGTCCGCGTACTTTTCGGCGGAAGTCAAAATGCCGCCGTTTGCCGCCGTTGCCGCGATAGAACGTGCGTCCATGAGTGCGACGGCGCTCAGTTGGCCTGCGCCCGGCTTGGAGCCTTCGCGGTTCGGGAAGTTGCGTGTGGCGTGGCGGATGCTCAGCGCGTTATTCGCCGGTGTATCGCCTGCGCCGAAGCACGGGCCGCAGAATGCGGTCTTCACAATGGCGCCCGTCGCCATGAGGTCGGAAATGGCGCCCTTTGCGAGCAGGTCCATAAACACCGGCTGTGAGGACGGGTAGACGTCCAGTGTGAATTCGCCCTGACCGCACTGCGCGCCCTTTAAGATGTGCGCCGCCGCCATGACGTTCGTATATGTGCCGCCCGCGCAGCCCGCAATGATGCCCTGCTGCACCTGCAAACCCTTTGGGGTGATCTTATCCGTCAGACTGAATTCGATATCCTTGCCTTCCGTCAAGCGCGCGGCTTCCTTTTCTACTTCGCGCAGGATGTCGCCGAGATTCGCGTTCAGCTCGTCAATCTCAAACGCGTTGCTCGGGTGGAATGGCAGCGCGATCATCGGCTTTACGGTGGAAAGGTCTACATAGACCAAGCCGTCGTAGTATGTCACGTCGGCCGGCTTTAACTCGCGGTAATCGTCCGCGCGGCCGTGCTTTGCGAGGTACGCCTTCGTGTCGTCGTCTGTGCACCAGACGGAGGTGAGACATGTGGTCTCGGTCGTCATGACGTCCACGCCGTTGCGGTAATCGGTCGTCATGCTCTTGATGCCGGGGCCGACGAACTCCATGACCTTGTTTTTTACGTAGCCGTTTTTAAACACCGCGCCGATGATGGCAAGCGCGATGTCCTGCGGGCCCACGCCCGGGCGCGGCTTGCCGGTGAGGTACACCGCCACAACGCCGGGGTACGCGACATCGTACGTGTTTTCGAGCAGCTGCTTGACGAGCTCGCCGCCGCCTTCGCCGATGGCCATGGTGCCGAGCGCACCGTAGCGCGTGTGGGAATCGGAGCCGAGAATCATTTTGCCGCAGCCCGCCATGGCCTCGCGCATGTACTGGTGAATGACCGCCATGTGGGGCGGCACATAAATGCCGCCGTATTTGCGCGCGGCGGAAAGGCCGAACACGTGGTCGTCCTCGTTGATGGTGCCGCCCACGGCGCACAAGCTGTTGTGGCAGTTTGTGAGCACGTAGGGGATGGGGAACTTCTCCATGCCGGAGGCGCGCGCCGTCTGAATGATGCCGACGAACGTGATGTCGTGCGAGGCGAGCGCATCAAATTTTAAGCGCAGGTTCTGCATATCCTCTGCGGTATTGTGCGCTTTTAAAATGGAATAGGCAATGGTACCCTGTTTTGCCGTGTCTTTTTGATAGGTCTCGGGTGCAGCGGCTTCCGGCACGATCTCTGTGCCGTTCACAAGGTAAACGCCGCCGTCATAAAGCTTTACCATATTCATTCACCGAAACTTCCGAAGGAGCCCGGAAGCGATCCTTTCTTTTAGCATTGCATGACCGCGCAGAAAATCCTGCGCTTAGTTGCTTTCAGTATAGCATAATAAAGGCGGATTTGCAATTTGCATTTCAGCTTTTTCATTTTGTTCAAAAACGGTTCAGTCTTCCGCGATGACTTTTGCTGCGGCGGAGCCCGAAGCGGTCTTCCAAATGCGGATCATCGTCGGGATGCGGCTTTGCAGTTCCGAAACGTGAGAGATGATACCGACGACGCGCCCGCTTTGGCGGATGCTCTCGAGCGCACGCATGGCGGTATCGAGCGTGTCGGTATCGAGCGAGCCGAAGCCCTCATCGATGAAAATGGAATCAAGCCGCACCGCGCCCGAGTAGCTCTGCACGACGTCCGAAAGCCCGAACGCGAGGGAAAGGGATGCCAAAAACTGCTCGCCGCCCGAAAGTGTCTCTACGGAGCGGCATGTGCCGCTCATGCCGTCCAAAACCTCAATGTCAAGCCCGCCGTAGCCCGCGCCGCTTTTGCCCTGCTTGTGCTGCAAGGCGTAGCGCCCGCGGCTTAAAACGGAGAAAAAGCGGTTTGCGCTCTGAATGGTCTCGTCGAGCATCATGCCGAGCACGTACTGCAAAAGCGGCACGCGCAAGGCGTTGCTGCGGCCGGTCACGTACCCCGCAAGCTTTGCTGCGCGGCTGTACTGTACGTCGAGCGCGGCGGCTTCCTCCGTGTATTGCTGCACGGCGGCGGCGCTTTCCGCAATGGTGCGCAGGTCGGAGCCAAAGCGCCCAAGCTGCACGGAAAGCGTCTGCGTTTCGGTGCTTTTTGCGTCCAGCTCCGCTTTGCTTTGCGGGAGGTCCTTTTCCGGCGCTGCGCCGAGGGCATTTTTCGCTTCCTTTGCGGCGAACATCTGCTGTGCGGCAGCTTTTACGGCCTCGTTTGCGGCAGAAAGCGCGTTTTCCGCAGCGTGAAACGCTTCCTCAAGCGCTGCGGTCTCCTGCTCGAGCACACGAATGCGCTTTTGGATTTCGGTCATCTCCAATGTGATTTGCGCCGCATCGCGCACGGCGTCCATGGCGCTTAATTGGCGGCGCTTTTCTTCTAAAGCGGCGCGGCAGGCGGCAAGCGCGGCGTTGTGGCGGCTTTCGACCTGCATAAGCGCTTCACGTTCCGCTTTGAGTGTCTCAAGTTTCTTGTGTGCGGCCGGCGCTTGCGCTGCAAGCTTTTGCGCTTCGTTGAGCGCCGTTTGCGCCGCAATGTAGGCCGCTGTGAGCACCTCTTCGCTTTCTGTGATGCTTTTTGCGGCATCGTTTGCGGCGCTTAATTGTGCAAAAGCGACCTCGTGCCGCGCTTTTGCGGCGGCGGCCGTCTGCTCGGCGCGGCTTTGCTCTTGCCGCAGGTCTTCAAGCTTTTTGCGCAGCGCATCAAGTTCTTCTTTTGTCGTCTCACCTGCGCACGGCACGGCGAGCACGGGGTGGTGCACCGCGCCGCAAACGGGGCAGGGCGTGCCGTCCGCGAGCCCTGTGGCGAGCGCGGCGGCGCTGTTTTGGTTCCATTTGGCTTCTGCCGCCGAGAGCAGCTTATCCTGCCCCACGACGGTCAGACGCGCGGTGCGCGCCGCGTCTTCGGCAGCTCCCCACAATTTTTTGCACTGCGCTTCGGCTTTGGCGGCGTCACTGCGCGTTTTCAGCGCGGCAAGCTGTTCGCTTAAGATGGTCTGCGTCTGTAAGAGCGACGCGAGCCGGTCTTTTGCGGCATCGGCCTTTTCGGTGAATGCTTCGCCTACCGCGATGCGCCGCAGCACCTCCGGCAGCTTTTGGCGGTCGTCCTCTGCCTGCTTCTGCACGGCGCGCTCGCGCTCCTCCTCGGCGCGCAGTTCTTTTAAAAGCTGCTCCTTTTGCAGGCTGCGTTCCTGCTCCGCGCGCAGCTGTTCGCTTCGTTTTAAAAGTGTGTCTTTTTCGGCGGTCAGCTTTGTAAGTCCCGCGCGGTTCTGCTCGGCGCGCGTATACTGCGCTTTGGCGGAAGCTGCCCGCGTTTCGGCGGTTTTCAGCTGCGCTTCGGCATCAGTCTCGGCTTTTTGGCACTGCTCAAATTGCAGTGCGCGGGTGTATTGCTTTTGTGCGAGAGTCAGTGCTTCTTTCGCGGCGGCGAGCGCTTTTTCGGTCCGTGCGCATTCTGATCGAAGCGCTTCCGTTTGCACGGCGAGCGCCTCGGCGGTTTCCGCGCCATGCTTTTCGAGCAGCGATTTCAGTTTTGTCTCGCACGTTTCGCGCTTTGCGTACAGCTTTTTTTGCCGCTCCGTAAATTTCATCGCGATGCGTTCCCATAGCTCGCAGGAGAAAAGCGTTTTCAAAATGGCTGCTTTTTCGGTGGAATTCGCGCGCAGAAGCTGCATGAATTTGCCCTGCGGCAGCACGATGACCTGCGAAAATTGCTCGGCGGTGAGGGAAAGCAGGTTTTCCGCGTAGCCTGTCACATTGCGTGCCGCACCCGAAGCGGCAAGCGCCCAGCCGTCTGCCGTGCGGCGCTTGCACTCGTTTTCTTCCTCGGTGATAAAATCGTCGCTGCCGCGCTTTTTGCGGCGGTACAGCGCGCGGCGGAAGCAATATTCGTCTTCGCCGAGCGCAAAATGATAGACGACCTCGGTGCGGTCGCTGTCTGCGGCGGCAAGGCAGCGCATATCTTGAAACGTGCGCCGCCCGCCCGTCGATTTATAAAAGAGCGCGATGCTCATGGCGTCGAGCAGCGTTGTTTTGCCGCCGCCCGTCTGTCCGGTGATGAGGAACAGCCCCGCTTCGTTCAGCTTTTCAAAATCGATGACGGTGTGCTCCAGATACGGCCCAAACGCCGAAAGCTCCAAACGGATCGGTCTCACGTTGCATCGCCCTCCAGTTCCTTTAGAATTTCCGCAAGCAGCGCTTCGTCCTCCGGCTGCGCTTCCTCACCGCAGACCTCCTTTAAAAAGCCGCGGAAAAGCTCCGCGCGGCTACGGCTGTGCAGATCGGCTTCCGCCTGCGTGCCTGCGTGCTGCTTTAAAAACCACGTGCTGCGCACGCCGAGTACATTCGGGTAATAGGGGCGCAGTCGGTCGGCCGGGCGGAAAACCGGCTCGTCGTCGGTGAGCAGAATTTCCACATAGTCTTCATTGGGCGCCGCCTGCCCGTTTTCGAGCAGCGCCGCAAACGTACCCTCTATGCGCTTTACGTCGTGCAGAGGGGTTACGGGGATGCACGTTGTTTCCACCGTGTCGCCGAGCGTGACGAGCGTCATGCTCTTTTTCTGGTGCGCTTCGTCTACGGAATATTTGAGCGGTGAGCCCGCGTAGCGCGCCGTGTCGCCTGCCCTTTGCGCCGCGTGCAGGTGCCCGAGCGCCGCATAGTCAAACTGGGAGAAGACATCTGTCGGCACATCGCCCGCGCCGCCAACGAAAATGCGGCTTTCGGAATCGGAGGTGGAGGCCCCCGCCGCAAAGCAGTGCGCGACCAAAACGTGCTTTTTCGCGGGGTCAAACGCTTTCTCCATTTTTTCGACCGCCGCGCGCATGCAGGCCCCCGCGCCGCGCAGCGTTTCATCGCCTAAAAAATCGCGCATCTGAGCGTTTTCAAAGTACGGCAGCGGGAAAATCTGTATGTTGCCGATCTCGACCGGCGTAAACGCGTCTTTAAGCTCCGTGATGATATGGATGCCGTGCCGCGCAAGCAGGCTTTTGCCCACCGCAATGCGGTCCGGGCTGTCGTGGTTGCCGGAAATGATGACGGCGGGGATGCTCCGTTCGCACAGCGCATCGATGAGCTCGTCGAATAAATGAATCGCATCGACCGAGGCAATCTGCCGGTCGTACAGATCGCCCGCAATGAGCAGCGCATCGGGCTTATATGCATCCAGCGCAGGCAAAAGCGACTGCCGCACAAAATGCCGCTGGTCGTCCATTAAGCTGCGACCGTACAAAAGCCTGCCGAAGTGCAGGTCTGCAATATGTAAAAGCTGCATAGCGTCTCCTTTTAAATTTTAAGTCTGACTTTTTTCTGAATTTGCCGGCGAGCACCTTTTCAGGGGTGCCAAACCGTGCTATAATAATAAAATAGTTAACAGTATTATATCATGTCCGTTGGAGGATAAACAGTGAGAAAACATAAATTTTTATCGATATGCGCAAGCGTTTTGCTGTCGCTTTCCGTTTTGACGACCGGCGTTTTGGCCGATACAGCCGAAAGCACCGCGAGCGAAAATTCCACAGCTTCCGATACCTCGACTTCGGAAACCGACACAACGACAAACACGGTCGTGGCCAAAAGCAGCGAAATGGGCTTCCCGTGCGATAAGCTCACAGACCCGAACAGCGCTTCTATTTATATGGTGAGCCTCGACACCGATACCGTTGTCTATACATATAATCCGGACGAGCGCCGCCCCATGGCTTCCATGACGAAGATCATGACGTATATCGTCACGGCGGAAACGGTCAGCGACTTGCAAAACACGCGCACTACGGTGCCGGAAAGCGTTGCCGAGGAGCTTGAGGGCACGGGCTCGTCTTTGGCGGAAATTCAAACGGGCGAAAGCTTTACCATCTATGAGCTTTTGAACCTGATGATGGTGCCATCCGGCAATGATGCCGCGCTGACGCTTGCAAAATATGTGGATTCTTTGAATATCACGGCCGACGACCCGCAGTATGACGAAGACGGTGACGGCAAAATGAGCTGTGTGGAGCTGATGAACAAGAAGGCCGCGGAGCTCGGCTGCACGAACACGCATTTTGTGAACCCGCACGGCCTGTATGATGAAAACCACTACACCACCGCGCGCGAGATGGCGACCATTACGGAGTATGCGCTGACAATGCCGTATTTTACGGACGTCACCTCGCAGACGTATTACACGCAGCCGCCGACGAACATGACAAGCGAGGAACGCACCGTCACTACGACGAACCGCATGCTTTTGAGCTATGACGATGAGTATTACACCTATGCCACCGGCGTAAAGACAGGCTCCTTGAATGAATCCGGCTACTGCATTTCCGCCACGGCTACGTATGACGGGTACAGCTACCTTGTCGTTTGCATGGGCAGCCCGTATATCGACAGCGAGGGCAACCATATCGATTATCACGGCGAAATGTACGATGCCGCGACGCTGTTCCGCTGGGCATTTTTGAATATCGAAAACAAAACGCTCGTTACGGACGGCGAGCTTCTCGGCGAGGTGAGCCTCAAATACGCGTGGGGCAAAGACCGCCTGCAGGTGCTGGCGCAGGGCAATCTCACCGCAACACTGCCGAGCAGTCTGGAAAGCGGCGCCATCACCACAAAGCTCGATCTGCCCGAAAGCGTGAAAGCGCCCATCAAAAAGGGCGATTACGTCGGTACCGCTACGTTCTATTATAACGGCGCGGAGCTTTCCACCGTTGCGCTCGTCGCCGCGGAAAGCGTGGAGCGCAGCGAGATCGTGCAGGTTTTGCAGCAGGGGCAGGAGGTGCTCACCTCCACGTGGTTTATCGTTACGGCCACCATTTTGCTGGTCTTGGCTGCCGCGTATGCTATCCTTGCCATCCTGATGAACCGTAAAAACAAAAAAGTCCGCCGCGTAAAGAAATACAGAGATTTATAAGTACAAAACAAAACCCCGATCCGTTTTGAAGTGACCCCAAAAAGTTAGACAATATTCTGAAGTAAAAATTGTTCAAGCAG